>BFBZ01000005.1_pt488 | contig 278686 bp, 259 predicted proteins | sample 1888401 | NCBI WGS metagenome assembly BFBZ01 (sample SAMD00112614, study PRJDB3348) | symbiont metagenome | host: Chara braunii
CSGCAAGATTAGTCCACAACSMCRTTGATCCGATCAATTTAACATGTTAAATACTTTTCCGACAGRCTGAAAAAYGGACTTTTCCAGATGAGTTTGMCCCACGACGCCATCCRAGACGCCGCMCGRCGGCTGTTCGCSGCGGAAAAGARCCGCAAGCAGATCCGCCAGMTGTCGATCGARTTYCCSGRCATGACCMTCGACGACGCCTATGCKGTGCARAARGCCYTCGTCGAYCTGAAAGTCRCCGMTGGAGCSGTGGTRCGCGGYCACAAGATCGGCCTGACATCCAAGGCRATGCAGAGYGCSCTGAAYATCGACGAGCCGGATTCCGGCGTRCTGCTGGACGACATGTTTTTCARCGAYGGCGGCATCGTGCCGGCSGACCGYTTCATCGCAACCCGCGTCGAGGCGGARCTCGCCTTTGTCATCAAGCAYCGGCTCGCYGGACCCGACTGCACGATYTTCGACGTGCTCAAYGCCACYGACTTCGTCGTYCCCGCGCTYGAGATTCTCGACACCMGGATCGAGCGGSTCGAYSCRSAGACCAAGGCMACSCGCAAGRTCGTCGAYACCATCGCCGACAAYGCCGCCAATGCCGGCATCGTGCTGGGCGGACGGCCGCTGCGTCCCCTGGATACTGATCTGCGCTGGATCGGGGCGCTGTGCTATCGTAACGGCCAGCTTGAGGAAACCGGCCTCGCCGCCGGCGTGCTCAATCATCCGGCCAACGGCATCGTCTGGCTGGTGAAGAAGATCGCCCCGCTCGGTCTTGCGCTGGAGCCGGGCCAGGTGGTGCTGGCGGGATCTTTCATCCGCCCGATCGAAACGCGCAGCGGCGACACCATTCAGGCTGATTTCGGAGCCTATGGCTCGGTCAGCTGTTATTTCGCCTGACGACAACGGAGTCATCACGCATGCCGCATTTCACCATCGAATATTCCGCCAATGTCGCCGAGCGCACCGACATGCGCGAGGTGGTCGACGTGATCCGCCGCGCCGCGGTCGAGACCGGCGTGTTCCCGCTTGGCGGCATCCGCGTTCGCGCCATTTGCTGCGATGACTACGCCATCGCCGACGGCAATCCGGAGTTCGGCTTCATGGCGCTGGTGCTGCGCATCGGCCAGGGACGCGACCTCGCCACGCGCCAGCGCGCAGGCGAGCATGTGTTCAAGGCACTCTCGGCTCATCTCGAACCGGTCTTCAAGTCCAGCCGGTTATCACTGTCGCTGGATATCGTCGAGAACACCGAAGAGACAAGCTGGAAGAAAAACAACATCCACGACTATCTCAAAGCCAACGCACTCTGAAGGATACGCCGACCATGGCAAAACCTCCCGCCGATCCGGCCGCCGTGTTCGCGGCAAATATGGACCGCGCCAAGCCGCTGCTGGCAAAGCTGCGCGCCGACGGCATCGGACACTTCATCGACGGCAAGGTCGTTGCCGCGACGTCCGGCGAAACGTTCGACACCCACTCGCCGATCGATAATGAAAAGCTTACCAGCGTCGCGCGCGGCAATGCGGCGGACATCGATGCGGCGGCGAAGGCGGCCGAAAGGGCTTTCAAACCCTGGCGCGACATGGCGCCGGCGGCGCGCAAGAAACTGCTGCACAAGGTGGCCGATGCCATCGAGGCCCATGCCGACGATATCGCGGTGCTGGAATGCATCGACACCGGCCAGGCCCATCGTTTTATGGCCAAGGCCGCGATCCGCGCCGCGGAGAACTTCCGCTTTTTCGCCGACCGCGCCACCGAAGCGCGCGACGGCAAAAACCTGCCCAGCGAAGAGCACTGGAACATCTCCACCCGGGTACCGATCGGCCCGGTTGGCGTGATCACGCCGTGGAACACGCCGTTCATGCTCTCGACCTGGAAGATCGCCCCGGCGCTCGCCGCCGGCTGCACCGTGGTGCACAAGCCGGCGGAATGGTCGCCGATCACAGCCGACCTGCTGGTTCGCCTCGCCCACGAGGCCGGTGTTCCCGATGGCGTCTTCAACACCGTGCATGGCTTCGGCGAAGACGCCGGCAAGGCGCTGACCCAGCACCGCGCCATCAAGGCGATCGCGTTTGTCGGCGAAAGCTCCACCGGCTCCGCCATCATGGCGCAAGGCGCGCCGACACTGAAACGGGTGCATTTCGAGCTTGGCGGCAAGAATCCGGTGATCGTGTTCGACGATGCGGACCTTGAGCGAGCGCTCGATGCCGTCGTGTTCATGATCTACTCGCTGAACGGCGAGCGCTGCACGTCGTCCAGCCGCCTGCTGGTGCAGGACACCATCGCGGACAAATTCAACGAAAAGCTCGCCGCACGGGTGAAGGCGCTCAAGATCGGCCATCCGCTCGATCCCGCCACCGAAATCGGACCACTGATCCACGAGCGCCATCTCGCCAAAGTCTGCTCCTACTTCGACATCGCGCGGCAGGACGGCGCCACCATCGCGGTCGGTGGAGGAGCGCATGCCGGACCGGGCGGCGGGTACTATGTGCAGCCGACGCTGGTGACCGGCGCCACCAGCGCCATGCGTGTGGCCCAGGAAGAAGTGTTCGGGCCCTTCCTCACCGTGATCCCGTTCAAGGACGAAGTCGACGCCGTCAAGATCGCCAACAGCGTGGAATACGGCCTCACCGGCTACGTCTGGACCAAGGACATGAGCCGCGCGCTGCGCGTCGCCGACGAACTCGAAGCCGGCATGATCTGGCTCAATTCGGAGAACGTGCGGCACCTGCCGACCCCGTTCGGCGGCATGAAGGCCTCCGGCATCGGCCGCGACGGCGGCGATTATTCATTCGAGTTCTACATGGAAACCAAACACGTCAGCCTGGCCCGCGGCACCCACAAGATCCAGCGGCTCGGCGTCTAAGAAACCGATAGACAGAGGAAATCATCATGCCCGCTCCGCAGCACGTCTTCGATCCGCCATTCAACGTCCTGCGTTCCAGCCACGTCGTGCTGGACGTCACCGATCTCGCAGCGAACAGAGCATTCTACGAAAACGCCATCGGCCTGCATGTCGAAGACGCCGACGGCGACGCCGTCTACTTCCGCGGCTACGAAGAGCACCAGCACCACTCGCTGGTGCTGCGCAAGGCCAAGGCGAACGCCTGCCACCGCATGGGATTCAAGGTCGGCAACGAGGGCGACCTCGACAAGGCCGCAGCCTTCCTGAAAGAGAATGGCATCACCGCCACCTTCTCCGAACAGCCGTTCCAGGGCCGCACACTGCAGTTCACCGACCCTCTCGGATATCCGATCGAGCTCTATGCCAAGATGGACAGGCGGCCGCACCTGCTGCGCCGTTACGACCTCTACAAAGGCTGCCATCCGCAGCGGTTCGATCACTTCAACGTGTTCTCCCACAATGTGCAGGGCACCGTCGATTTCTACGCCCGGCTCGGTTTCCGCCTGACCGAATTCGCCGAGGAGGACGGTCCGAACGGACGGATTGCCGCCGCCTGGATGCATCGCAAGGGCAATGTGCATGATTTTGCCATCACGAACGGCAAAGGTCCCCGCCTGCATCACTTCGCCTACTGGGTGCCGACCGCCATGAACATCCTGCATCTGTGCGACGTGATGGCGTCGAGTGGCTATCTCGACAACATGGAACGCGGACCTGCGCGCCATGGCATCGCCAACGCCTTTTTCCTCTATGTCCGCGATCCCGCCGGCCACCGCCTCGAGCTCTACACCAGCGACTACAACACCATGGACCACGACCACGAACCGCTGCGCTGGTCGCTCAGGGATCCGCGCCGGCAGACACTGTGGGGCGCGCCCGCGCCGCGCTCCTGGTTCGAGGAAGGCTCGCCCTATTCCGACCAGCCGGTGCATGAGCCGCTGTTCGTCGCCGACGTCATTGTCGCAAGCTGATCGGACCCGAGATGACCCTGCCTCTGCGATTCACCACCTACCTGAAGGATGGCGCCGAGCGTTACGGCGCTGTTGTCGGCGACGGCATCATCGACCTGTCGTCGCGGTTCGCGGCTGAATATCCGACCCTGCGCGAGGTCATCGCGGCCGGCGCGATGCCCCGGCTCGCGGATGCCGCTGCCGGCCGCGCGGCGGATCATCGCCTCGGCGAGATCGCCTTGCGTCCGCCGATCCCGGCGCCGGAAAAGATCATCTGCATCGGCGTCAACTATCCGGACCGCAATGCCGAATACAAGGACGGCCAGGAGGCGCCGAAGTATCCCAGCATGTTCATGCGCACGCCGCGCTCTTTTGTCGGCCACGGCGCGCCACTGGTGCGCCCGCAGATTTCGCAGCAACTGGATTATGAAGGCGAACTGGTGCTGGTGATCGGCAAGGCAGGCCGGCATATCGCGGAAAAGAATGCGCTCGATCACATTGCCGCGGTAACGCTGTGCAACGAAGGCACCATCCGCGACTGGGTGCGGCATGCCAAATTCAATGTGACGCAGGGCAAGAACTTCGATTCGACCGGCAGCCTCGGCCCCTGGCTGGTGCCGTTCACCAGCGAAGCGCAGATCGCCGATGTTCACCTCACCACCAAAGTCAACGGCGAATTGCGGCAGGATGACCGCACCAGCCGCTTGATCTTCGGCTTTCGTTATCTCATCAGCTATATCTCGACCTTCACCACGCTGGTGCCCGGCGACGTCATCGTCACGGGAACACCGACGGGTGCGGGCGCCCGGTTCGACCCGCCGCGTTATCTCAGGCCCGGCGACGTCATCGAGGTGGAAGCGGACGGGATCGGTGTGCTGACAAACGGCGTCATCGACGAACAGGTGTAGGGAGCAGGCGATGACGGTACGTTCGGGCGGCGAGGCAATCGTCGACGGTCTCTTGGCGCATGGTGTCGATACGGTGTTCGGCCTGCCCGGCGCGCAGATCTACGGATTGTTCGACGCGTTCAAGCAGGCGGAGTCGAAACTCAAAGTCATCGGCGCCCGGCACGAACAGGCCTGCGGCTACATGGCGTTCGGTTACGCACGCTCCAGCGGCAAGCCCGGCGTATTCAGTGTGGTGCCCGGCCCCGGCGTGCTCAATGCCAGCGCGGCGATGCTGACCGCATTCGGCTGCAACGAGCCGGTGCTGTGCCTGACCGGACAGGTGCCGACGCAATTCCTCGGCAAGGGCCGCGGCCACCTGCACGAGATGCCGGACCAGTTGGCAACCCTGCGCAGCATCCTGAAATGGGCAGAGCGCATGGAATATCCGGACGCCGCGCCCGCGATCGTGGCCCGTGCGTTCCAGGAAATGATGTCCGGGCGGCGCGGCCCGGTCTCGATCGAAATGCCGTGGGACGTCTTCACCCAGCGCGCGGCGGCCACTGGGGTGGCGCCGCTCGCGTTGCTGCCCGCGCCGCAGCCCGATCCCGATCGCATCAAGGCGGCCGCAACCCTGATCACCGCGAGCAAGGCGCCGATGATCTTCGTCGGCGCCGGGGCCATCGAGGCCGGTGACGAAATCCTCGAACTGGCGGAGATGATCGATGCGCCGGTGGTGGCGTTCCGCAGCGGCCGCGGCATCGTCAGCAACGCCCACGAGCTCGGGCTGACCATGGCCGCCGCCTACCGGCTGTGGCCGCAGACCGATCTCATGATCGGCATCGGCACCCGGATGGAATTGCCGTCGTGGCGCTGGCCTTACCGGCCTGCCGGACAGAAGTCGATCCGCATCGATATCGATGCGTCCGAGATGCGCCGCTTCACGCCGGACGCACCGATCGTGTCCGACGCCCGCACCGGCACCCAGGCGCTGCTCGAGGCGGTTCGCAGGCAGGGTTACAGCAAGACCAGCGGCCGCCGCGCAGCTATCCGTGAAGCGACAACGGCGGCCGAGCAGCAAATCCAGTCCGTGCAGCCACAGATGGGTTATCTCAATGTGCTGCGCGACGTACTGCCCGACAACGGCATCGTCACCGACGAGCTGTCGCAGGTGGGCTTCGCCTCCTGGTACGGGCTGCCGATCTACAAGCCGCGCACCTTCATCTCATCCGGTTATCAGGGCACGCTCGGTTCGGGCTTCCCGACCGCGCTGGGCGTCAAGGTCGCCAACCCCGACAAGCCGGTGGTGGCGATCACCGGCGACGGCGGCTTCATGTTCGGCGTGCAGGAACTGGCCACCGCGGTGCAGTACAAGATCGGCGTGGTGACGCTGGTGTTCAACAACAGCGCCTACGGCAATGTCCGCCGCGATCAGAAGACCGTGTTCGACGGACGCGTGGTCGCCGCCGACCTGGTCAATCCGGATTTCGTCAAGCTCGCGGATTCGTTCGGCGTCCCCGCCGCGCAGGTGTCGTCACCGGACGCATTCCGCCCGGCGCTGGAGAAAGCGCTGGCCGACGGCGGCCCGTATCTGCTGGCCATCGACGTGCCTCGGGATTCCGAGACCACGCCGTGGACCTTCATCCATCCAGCGAAACCGAGCTGAACTATTCCGGAATTCGCACGTGACCGTCCTGGACCGTGATCGCATCGCGCGATGACGGTTCAAGTGCAATCGGCGGCACGTTCGAAAGCTGCAGCGGCGGCGCATGTCCCGCCTCTCCACCGCGCGGCGTGGTATGAACGACCTGGCTTGCCGGCAGCGGCTGGCCGGCGGTGAGATGCGCCCACATCAGGTCGAGCGCACGCAGGTGATACAGCGTCAGCGGCACCATGCGCGTATCGAACCCGGGCAGATCGGTGCCGAAGTGCTCGGCATTCGTTACCTCGATATAGCGCAGCTGCGATGCGACGCCATCAGCCAGTGAATTCAGCCCGACATAGGGACGTGACGAAAAACTCACGGGAACACGGTCGTCGCTGCGGCCATGAACGATGATCATGGGCTTGCCACGCAACGCACCGGTGGCCAGGAATTCGCGGATACCGGCCTGCACCCGCTCGGCGTCCGGCGAGTGCCCTTCGACCAGACCGCGAATACAGATCGCGCCGTCGAGATCATAGTCCTGGCGGCCGGTGCTGGGAGAGACCGAAAGCCAACTGCGCCGCGGACCAGTCGGATCGTTGTCGTTGATGACATCGATGCTGCCGGCCGGCGCGCCACCCGGTGCGATCGCAAAATTCTGTGCTATCTGTGCCGCCGGCACCGCCATCGGGCGTCCATCCTTGTCGACGGCGCCGTAGCTGTAGCCGCAAAGACGATCGCGCACATCGAAGCGGCCGTGGTCATTCGCGTACTTGGTCGCCGTCGCATCGGGCGCGACGAAATAACCGAAGGCGTGGCCGATGTCGGTCTCGGCATCCCAGCCATAGGCATGCATGCGCTGCAGCGCCTCGCTCGCCTGCTCCGCGAGGGTTTCGGAGGCAAGCAACCCCTTGTCGTGCAACGACGCGCAGCGGTTGGCGGCAAACTCGATCCGCTCGCGCAACGGCACGTCGGAAACGGCGAGGACCGCGCACGGCTGATAGAGATTGCCGAACGAGAAATAGTCGAGCAGCGTGCGTCCGCTGCCTTGCCGCGTCACACCGCCGCGGGTCACGCTCACGCGGTCGTCCGGCCGCAGTTGAACCTGTGGTTCGCGCACCACCACGCCGTCAATCAGGTTGCCAGTGTCCTTTTCCGCGGCATAGATCGTGGCCCCACCGCCATTCGAACTGCCGGTCGCAATCACCAGCGTGTTGGCGCGGGTGAATCCGGGGTCACGACCGCCGATCTGCACAAAGGCGAATTCGATGGCGCGCAAGAGATCCTGGCCCCAATCCTTTTCCGGGTTCTGCTTGGAATGCGCCGCCTTGAAGGCGATCCGATGCGGCCAGTCCGCCAGAAAGCGGGATCGTGCGGCCTCATCGAGATCGGCGCGAAAGTGCGCATCGCGGCCGGCATCATTCGCCGGCGCCTGTCGCCCATCGAGCGTCGCGACGTTGTCCGCCTCCAGATTATGAAATCCGTTGCCGTGGCCTTTGTCGGTGTAGACCACGGCGCAACCATGACGCAGACCCCAGAAGCCGAAATCCACCACGTCCCGGAACAGGCTCGCGGAACCATTCACCGGAATGGCCACCAAACAGCGTCGTTCGCGCGACAGATCGGCCGGGATCTGCAGCAGCATCGCGACATTTTGTTTGCCATCGCCATCATCGGCATAGGCCAGATATTCCTCACCGGCGATCTTGCCGTGATCGGGCCATTGCTCCCCAGTCGCGGTCTGGACGTTGGGGCCGAACAAACGGCCGAAGCCCTGGCCAGCGCTGCCCCTGAGAAACAACGCGGCGCGGCGCAATTCCGCGGCTGTCGGATGCAACGGATCCTTGTAGGACGCGGCTGGAGGCGTGGCCAGCATGGCTTCGGCACCAAGACCACCGGTGACAAGATCATCCGTTTGCCCGTCATACACCGTGTGCGGACCGAGCTTGAGCCACGCCGGCACCGCCGGATCGGCGGCGCGCGCAGGCGACATCAACGCCACGCAGGCCACGAGCAGCGCGGAGCCCATCGATTTGATCATCATGAGAGTGTCCTATGCGGCTGACGGCGCGTCCGGAATGTCGAGATCGAGCAGCGCCGAACTCAAGCCCTTGCCGTGGGCATCGAGCGCCAGCGATTGGGTGACGCCGCCGGCGAGCGCGCCCTGCAGCACAAAATTCAGCGCGGCGAGTTTCGGCAATTCAAAACGCAGCACGTCACCCTTCACGATGCCAGAAAAGTGCGCCTTGACCCGCTCCGCGGTGACATGTTGCACGAGCAGCGGATAGTCCTTCTCGTCAAAGGCGATCAGGCTGATGTTGGAGGTGTTGCCCTTGTCGCCGGTGCGGGAATGCGCGATCTCGCGAAGTTTCATGGTCAAGCCTCCCAGACTTGCACGGACGGCGACACCAGGCTCTCCGGCAACAGGGCCGAGACCACGCCAACCACTTCCCGCGCCGATTTGGTCACGCCACCACCGCCGGCCGGGCCGTTGGTGTAGAGCGTCTCGACTTCATTTCCGATCCGCACCGCATCGGCCATGCTATCGGTGCGCCCGACCACCCGCACCCGCACTTCATACGGCTCAGATCCCGCGGACAGTTTTTCGCCATGCAGGGAGTCGATGCCGATCAGGTCGAACCGTGTTTCCGTCATCGCAACGCCGGTGAGTGCCAGGCGCTCGCGCACGATCTCCAGCGCCAGCCGGCCGCGGCTGACTGCACCGGGACCGGCATAGGAGATCTGGCCTTCGCCGACATAGGAATCGAGGTAGCCGATCGATGTCTTCAGCAGGCCCGTTTTCGGCGCACCGCGACCACCTGCGATGCTGACGCGATCAAGGCCGACCTGCCGCATCGACACCTCGGAGAAGTCCGCCACCACGTCCGGCTGGAAGTACCGCGCGGGATCATGGATCTCGTACAGCAACTGCTCCTTGCAGGTGGCAAGGATCACCTGCCCGCCCGAGCCGTCGACCTTGGTGATGACGAGGCTGCCGTCGGCGCTGATTTCTCCGATCGGAAATCCGAGCCGGCCGAGTCCGGCCACGTCCTTCACGCCGGGATCGGCGAAATAGCCGCCGGTGATCTGCCCTGCGCATTCCAGCAGATGGCCGGCCACGGTGCCGCGTCCCAGCGCAGCCCAGTCGTCCAGCGACCAGCCGAATTCGTGCAGCAAGGGCCCCAGGAACAGCGCGGGGTCGGCGACCCGACCGGTGATTACCACATCGGCGCCAGCCGCCAGCGCATCGCAAATGGGGCCAGCGCCGAGATAGGCGTTGGCCGAAATGATGCGGTTGCCGAGATCGTTGACCGCGCCGCCGGTCTCCTCGATCCGGTAATCGCCGGCCCGGATCGCCGGCAGCACATCGTCGCCGGTGACGGCGGCGATCTTCAGGCCCTGCAAACCCTGCGCACGCGCGAACTCGCGCGTCGCCTGCGCCGCCGCCAGCGGATTAGCTGCACCCATATTGGTGATGATCTTGATGCCCTTCGCCTTGCAGATGGCGAGCACCGCCGTCATGCGCGCGCGCAGCAGCGGATCGAAGCCGCCGCCGGGATCCTTCAACTTGGCCTGCTGCGCCAGCGCAATGGTGCGCTCCGCGAGGCATTCGAACACCAGGTACTGGATATCGCCGTGCTCGGCGAGCTCGACTGCGGGTTCGATCCGATCGCCTGCGTATCCGGCGCCGGCGCCGAGCCTGATTGTTTTCATGATCGTTCTCCCGCGCAACTCAGATGGGAAATATGCCCAATAGCACACATGCGAAGGTCATGACGACCGAAGCCGCAAACAGGAACGGAATGGTGAACTTCTGGTGATCCGCCAGATCGATGCCGGTCAGCCCCACCACCAGGAACGTGGCCGGGGTCAGCGGACTGACCGGAAAGCCGGTGGTCATCTGCCCGAGCAGCGCGCCCTGCGCCAGTTGCACCTTCGGCACGCCAAGCTGGCCGCCGACCTCGGCAATGACCGGAAGCACGCCGAAATAGAACGAGTCGGGATCGAACAGCAGGCTGAGTGGCATGGACACAAGGCCGAGCGCCACCGGCATGAACTTGGCGGCACTGACCGGCACGAACCCGACCGCGGTCTGCGCCATCGCCTTGAGCATGCCGGAACCCTGCATGATGCCGGTGAACACGCCGGCCGCGAGCAGGATCGACGCCATCAGCAGCGCCGCGCGGGCGTGCGCATCGACCCGCTTCCGCTGCATGTCGACATCGCGGTAGTTGATCAGCAGCGCCAGACACGTGCCGACCATGAACACGATAGCCGGGGTCAGCTTGTCGCCGAGCGCCACCATGGTGCCCAGGACAATCACGGTCAGCACGATATTGATCCAGAAATTCTGCGGCCGGCGCAATTCACGCTCGGTTTCGGTGAGCTGGCGCTGCGCCACCAGATCGATGCCGGCGCCACCGATGAGGCCGAGCCGCTTTTCCTCGCGCCGCCCGAGCCAGTACGACACCGCGAAAATGAAGACGATGCCGACCAGTTGCACCGGCACCAGCGGATTGAAGATCTCGGGGATCGGCAGTTTCAACGATGCCGAAGCGCGGATCATCGGCCCGGTCCACGGCAGGAAGTTGACACCCGCCGCCATCGAGGCGGCACAGGCCAGAATGCGTTTGTCGATGCCGAGCCGGTCGTAGAGCGGCAGCATCGCCGGGATGGTGATCAAGAAGGTGACCGCGCCGGAGCCATCAAGATGAATCAGGAGCGCCAGCAGCGTGGTGCCCATCACGATCCGGGTCGGCCGCGTGCCAACAGTGCGCAGGATGCGATCGATAATCGGATCGAGCATGCCGGCGTCGGTGACAACGCCGAAAAACAGAATGGCGAACACGAACATGCCGACGACGGGCGCCAGGCTCTGCAGGCCGCTGACGATGAATTTGCTGGTGTCCCAGCCGAAACCGCCGACCAGGCACGCTACCAGCGGAATCAGGATCAGTGCGATCAGCGGCGACATCCGCTTGGTCATGATGACCAGCAGCAGCAGCCCAATGGTGACGACGCCGAGCAATGCCAGCATGGTGCGTTTTCCTCGCAAATGATTTCTTGTCGGACCGGCGTGATCAGAGCGGCGCAGGCCGAATTTCTCGAACTCAGCCCTGGAAGCAGACATTAAGCAATTGAAATAATTCAATCGCAGCGATAGAAATTATCTATGGATGTCAACGTCCGGCAATTGCGCTCCTTCATCACGGTGGCGAAGCTGAAGAGCTTCACGCAGGCGGCCGCCGTGCTGCATGTGTCGCAGCCCACGCTGACCGTGCAGATCAAGGGGCTGGAAGACGCGCTGCGGCTGAGGCTGTTCGACCGCACCCCGCGTTCCGTCGAACTCACGCGGATGGGACGCGAACTGCTGCCGGTGCTGGAGCGCATCCTGCAGGATCTGGATTCGGTGCTGCTCGATGTCCGGGATGTGGCGCTGGAGCGGCGCGGCGTGGTGCGTATCGCGGCGCTGCCATCATTCGCCGCCGGCGCACTGCCTGGCGCGATCAAACAATTCCGCGAAACCCATTCCGGCGTCTCGTTCGTGCTCAAGGACGTGATCGCAAGCCGGGTGCTGGCTCTGGTTCGCTCTGAAGACGTCGACCTTGGTTTCACCGGCGGCGAAACGTCTTTCCCTGATATCGAGACCGTGTTCAGTGCTCGCGACGAAATGACGGTGGTGTATCCGCAGGGCCACCCGATCGGCGAGGTGGCGCGCGTCACTGCCAGCGTACTGGCCGGGTATCCCCTGGTGCTGATGGATCCCGGCACCAGCGTTCGCGCCGTGACCGACGCCGCCTTCAACAAGGCCGGGCTGATTCCGAGCCCAGCCTCCGAAGCCACCTACATGATGACCGCCATCGGCATGGTGCGCGCCGGCATCGGATTGACAATTTTGCCCGCATCAGCACGGGAAATCGCGGCAGAGCCGTCTCTGCACAGCCGCAGGATCAACGATCCCAATTTTTCCCGCCCGGTTGCCCTGATCAAGAAGGCGGGCCGTACCCTGCCGCCCCTGACCCAGGCATTCGCCGACTTCCTGATGAAGCAGCGTAAACACCTGCTGACAAAAGCCGCCGCACTATAGGGTGCAAGCGACAGGCGGACTTTACTTCTTCTGTGACGGGTCAGGATGCACCGGATCCACCCACAGCACGGTCTCCGGCTTTTCCACCGGTTCGATGTCGAGGTTGATCGCCACTGCCTCGCCATCGCTTCGCACCAGCACGCATTCCAGAGGCTCGTCGGGGCTGGCGTTGATCTCCTGGTGCGGCACATAAGGCGGCACGAAGATGAAATCGCCGGGGTTCGCCTCGGCGGTGAACTGAAGATTCTCGCCCCAGCGCATCCGCGCCTTGCCGCGCACCACATAGATGATGCTTTCCAGATGGCCGTGATGATGCGCCCCGGTCTTTGCATCGGGCCGAATCGTCACCGTTCCCGCCCACAGCTTCTGCGCGCCGACACGGGCGAAGTTGATCGCCGCCTTTCGATCCATGCCGGCGGTGGAGGGAACATTCGGGTCGAGTTGATTGCCGGGAATCACCCGCACACCGTCATGTTTCCAGCGTTCCGCATCGCCGTGATCATGATGATGTGAGTGATCGTGAGGATGATCGTGGGATCCACTCATGGCTGCTTGGTTCCGTCTTGCTCGAACGAATTCAACGTGGAACCCACGTCACCAGATGAGGAACCTTCCGTCAACCGACAGGTTGTCATGCATCACCTGCAAAACGAGGAGCAAGATCATGGGAAGTACCACCGACAAGATCAAAGGCGCGACCAACGAAGCCATCGGCAAGGCCAAGCAGGGAATCGGCGAAGCCGTCGATTCGCCGAAACTGCAGAGCGAAGGCGCGATGCAGGAAGCCAAGGGCCATGGCCAGAAGGCTGTTGGCCACGCCAAGGATGCAGCAAAGGATGCCGCCGACAAGGTGGCTGACGTCGCCCACAAGAAGCTTTGATCGCTTCGACTTTCCCCAAGGAAGGACCGGCCTCATGGCCGGTCTTTTTCTTTGTGACGCGTTTTTTATGGCACGTTCTTGTGACACGTTCATTTGTGGTGCGTTCAGCTACCGCACACACCTGCGCGCCTCACACCTCTCCCGCGATCGTTCAATCCGCACTGAGCAGATCGACCTTGACATTGGCCGTACGCAGCCGTTGGGCGAGAAGCGCCGCGAGGTTTTGCATGATCTGTTTGCCGATCTGCGGATGACGATCGGCGAACTCTCGAAAACGATCGACCGGAACTTCAACACTGGCAACGTCGGTATCGGCGATGACATCGGCGGCGCGCTTGTCCCCCAGCAGCGCCATCTCGCCCACCACCATGCCGCCGGTCAATGCCGCCAGCCGGATGCCGCTCGGCAACCGGACGCTGACCTGCCCGCTTGTGATCAGGAACAGGGACACTCCCGACTCACCGGCCCAGATCACGCTCTCACCGGCGGAAAAAGTACGCTCACCCCCGAGGCCGGCGAGAGCGGCGATGTCATCCAGCGACAACCCTGCCAGCAAAGCCTGCTCGGCCAGCGGCACCGGCCTACCATGTTCAACATGGCCGCCATAACGATAGACGATCTGGTCTTCCGCCCATTCGATGGCCTCATCCAGCACCACGAAGTTGCGCACCCGCGTCATGCCGTCGGTCCACTGGCTGATCGCCTCCCATGTCAGCGACGTCTTCGCCAGTCCCGACAGCACCGTTGTGACATTGAAACGTTCGAGTTCGCGCAGGCCGTCGGCCAGCAGCCGCGCCGCGGCGCTGGACACATCGGCCACGCGACGGAAATCGACGATCAGGATCTGCGGCAACGCCTTGCCTGCGACCCGGCGCGAAATGTAGTCGATGGTCGCGAACGATAGCGAGCCGACAAGTTCGATGATCCGGACGTCACCATGGTGCGCGCTCAGCAACTTGTGTTCGTCCGCGCGCCGGCTGCGCCGCGACGCACCGCGGCCGATATCGTAGTCGGCAATCACGCTGGTGCGCGAATTGCCGTTGCGATTGAGCATGTGCAGGTCGAAATGCGCGGACAGTACCTCGCACACCTGGATGCCACGCACACTATTGCCGTGTTGGTCCAGCCGCGGCGAAAAACTGCCAAAGCCGAACTGCGACGGCAGCGCGGCAAGAATGCCACCGCCGACGCCGCTTTTGGCGGGAATGCCGACCCGGTAGATCCACTCGCCGGCGAAATCGTACATTCCCGCCGTCGTCATCACCGACAGCGTTCGCGCGATGGCATAGGGCGCGATCACCTGTTCGCCGGTCAGCGGGTTGATGCCGCGATTGGCCAGTGTCGCCGCCATCACTGCGACATCACGCGCCGTCACCAGGATCGAGCACTGGCGGAAATAGACGTCGAGCACGGCAACGACATCGCCCCGCAGCACCGCGGAATTGCGCAGGAGATAACCGATGGCACGGTTGCGGTCGCCGGTCGCGCGCTCGGAGGCATAAACTGCTTCATCGACGCCCAGGTCGCGCCCGGCAAAACGACTGAGACCCTGCCGGATGAACTCGAACGCGCCCTCGCCCCTGGCGCTGACGATCAGGCCCGAACAGGTGATGGCCCCTGCATTGACCATGGCGTTGAACGGCTTGTTGTCTGCATTGAGCCGAATCGAGTTGAAGGCATCGCCGCTGGGCTCGACACCAATGACCGCCTCGATCGCGGCCGCGCCGAGCGAATCCAGCGCCAGCGCGAACACAAACGGTTTCGACATCGACTGGATGGTGAACGGGACTTGGGTGTCGCCGACCTCATAGACATGTCCGTCGATGGTGGCGAGGCTGATGCCAAAATGATCCGGGTCGACCTTGCTCAGTTCGGGAATGTAATCGGCAACCTTGCCGGCATTGTCGGCCGCAAACCGCGTGTGGCAAGCCTCGAGAAATTGCTGCAGCGGCGGATGGATGGCCGCCGTTTGGCTGTCGCCGGCAGTTGGTGTCATCGCAGCTCCCCGAGCCCGGACGGAGACCGTCCTGCTCCGTCATGATACGTCCCAGGGAGTCTTCACCGGCGGCGGCGCAAGGTCAATTGGCCCCGCAAACACCGCATCTGTCTCCGTCATCGCGCCTCAGTACGATTTCGGCAGGCCCAGCACCTTTTCCGCAATGAAGCTCAGGATGAGCTGCGGGCTGATCGGCGCGATCCGCGGGATCATCACCTCGCGCAGATAACGCTCGACATGGTACTCCTTGGCGTAGCCGAAACCGCCATGGGTCATGATCGCCTGCTCGCAGGCCTGGAAGCCGGCCTCGGCGGCCAGGTATTTTGCAGCGTTGGCGGCGGGACCGCACGGCAGGCCCTGGTCGTACTGCCAGGCCGCCGACAGGGTCATCATCCATGCGGCTTCAAGCTCCATCCAGTTCTTCGCCAGCGGGTGCTGGATCGCCTGGTTCTGGCCGATCGGCCGATTGAATACGATGCGCCCCTTCGCGTAGGTCGCCGCGCGGTCCAGCGCCAGCTTGCCGAGCCCGACGGCTTCGGCGGCAATCAGGATGCGCTCGGGGTTCATGCCGTGCAGGATGTATTCGAAACCACGGCCCTCCTCACCGATGCGATCCTCGAGCGGAATTTCGAAATTCTCGAAGAACAGCTCGTTGGAATCGATCGCCTTGCGGCCCATTTTCTCGATCTCGTGCACGGTGACACGCGTGCGATCGAAGTCCGTGTAGAACAGGCTGAGCCCGTGGGTCGGGCTTTTCACCTGATCGAGCGGTGTGGTGCGCGCCAGGAGCAGCATCTTCTGCGCGACCTGGGCGGTAGAAATCCAGACCTTCTGGCCATTGACGACGTATTTGTCGCCACGCCGCTCCGCCCGCGTCTTCAACTGCGTGGTGTTGAGCCCGGTGTTCGGCTCGGTGACGGCGAAGCAGGCTTTTTCCCGGCCCTCGACAATCGGCGGCAGCATGCGGCGGCGCTGCGCATCATCGCCGAACACCACCACGGGATTGAGCCCGAACACGTTCATGTGCACCGCGGAGGCGCCCGACATGCCAGCGCCGGATTCCGAGATCGTCCGCATCATCAATGCGGCTTCCAGGATGCCGAGCCCGGACCCGCCATATTCCTCGGGGATGCAGATGCCGAGCCAGCCGGCGTCCGCGATCGCCTTGTGGAAGTCATGCGGAAAGCCGCCGTCGTGATCCCGCGCCAGCCAGTAGGCATCGTCGAAACGCGCGCAGATCTTCCCGATCGCATCGCGAATCGAGTCCTGTTGCGGGGTCAGTGCAAAATCCATGGTCGCGGTCCGTTCGATGCGTGGCGAGCAAAAGCCGGTCATCATGGGCTCGAAATGTCAGGCGGCGTCAAGCAGGCGGCAGAGCAACGCCCTGCGACCGCAGCGCATGGAGCTTAAGGCCGCTTTGGAATTCCGCGATGCGGTAATCAGAACCCGTAAAGCTCGGCCGGATTGCTCACCAGGATCTTGCGGCGCACGACGTCATCCGGCGCCCAGTCCAGCAGCAGTTCAAGATGATTCACGTCATCCGGATAGCCGAAGATGTGGGCTTGCGAGTGGGGCCAGTTGCTCGCCCAGATGATGCGATCCGGCGCATGACGGATCAGGGCTTTGGCCAGCACGGCGACATCCTCGAAATGCGGCGCGCCGGTCTTGGAGAATTCATAGAGCCCTGCAAGCTTGACATAGCAACGGCCGGTGTCGAGCAGCCGGAGCAACGATTTGAAGCTCTCGTGGTCCGGCGGCACCGGATCCATGAACTTGCCGACATGGTCGATGATGAAACGGCCGGGCAAACACGCGATCTGCGCCTCGTGCTGGGGGAAGTCACGACCGTTGAGTTGCACCAGCGCGTGCCAGCCGTGCTCGTGGGCGCGGTGGCCCATTTCATCCATCTGCGGCCACGACAGCGTGCCGCCGAGCAGAGACATGAAGCGGATGCCGCGTGCGCCCTTCCCGGTCAATCGGTTCATCTCGTCGTCGGAGACGCCGGGCTTGACCACCACCACCGCGCGGGCACAATCGCCGAGCTCCTTCACTGCCTTCATGGTGCAGCGGTTGTCGTCGCCATAAGCGTTCGCCTGCACCACCACGGTGCGTGCGATTCCCAGCCAATTCATGACCTGGCGGTAGTCCGCCACGCTGGCATCGGCCGGCAACGGCGTTCCCGGAATGGTGGGAAAGCTGCTGTCATAGATATGAATGTGGGTGTCGCAGAGTCCGTCCATTTTCAGTTTCGGCGTGCGGCCGGTCAGCGGACGTTCCATGGCATGTCTCCCTCGTCGCTTATGTTCTTGATTGTTGCGTTCAGCGCGGCTTGAAACGGTCCATCAGCGCAGAGTCCGGCGTGAATCCGAGGCCCGGTGCCCGCGGCACCGTCAACCGACCGGCTTTTGGCAGCGGAATGGCTGGATCGATCCAGGCCTGCGTCGTGACATACAGGAATTCGAACAGGCTCGGTTCGGACAGCAGGGCCACCAGTTGCAGCGTGGCCCAGTAGCCGGGGCCGAAATACGGCGAATGCGGCATCACGGCTTTGCCCGACGCCCGCGCATGGGCCACCACCTTCAGGAACTCGCTGATGCCACCGACCTTGGTGACGCTCGGCTGCGGATAGGTCACGACGTCGCTCAGGCGGATGAACTCCAGCGCGGTGCAGGTGTTCTCGCCGGCCGCCAGTGGAACCCCGAAGCGGTGCAACTTCGCGATCCCAGCGAAATCCTCCGGCGGGAAAATCGGCTCTTCCGCCCAATAAAGATCAAGTTCCTTGAGCCTGGGCAGAATTACCTCCGCCTCCGCAGGACTCCAGGCGCAGTTGACGTCGGTCATCAACTTGACGTCCGGCCCAACCACGCGACGCCCAGCTGCGATCGGCTCATACGCGATCTCGTGCAGTTTGATATGCCGATAGCCCTCGCCGATCGCCTTCGCCGCGGCCTCCTCGACCGGGCCGACTTCGCCATATCGCACGAGGCTTGCGTAGGCAGACACGCTGCCGCGCCGCGGGCCGCCGATGAACTCCGCCAGCGACTGGCCGCTGCGCTTCGCCGCGATATCCCACAGCGCGATGTCCAGACCCGACAGGGCGTACATGCCGATGCCGTGACGGCCGCCGAAGATGTGAAACTTGAATTGCAGCTCAATGTTCAGGTCGGGAATGCTGCGAATCTCCCGCCCGAGCACGTGCGGAAACATCATGTCCTGCACCGCCGTCAGCACTGGACGCAGGCAGTGGTAGGCGAAACACTCGCCCCAGCCCACAACGCCGTCAGTGGTTTCCGCGCGCACCAGCACCATGTCGAACTCGCGCCAGGTTTGCGCCGACGCACGCGGCCCGGTGACGAGATCATTGAACGGCACCCGTAGCGGGAATGCGTCGAGCCTGGTGATGGTAAAAGGCGTGTTCTGCATGGCGGTCACGCTCTGGTTTTAAAAGCTTTCTTGTTCCAATGGCCGTGCATTTTTGAGCGACCTCCTCAAGGTGAGGAGTCGTCATCCCGCCGAGCCCTACACCTTTTTGATGGCCTCGAAATCGCCAGTGAACTCGTCGCTGCAGAACGGACCGCCCTGGAAGAAGTTGCCCACCGGATCGTTCTTCGGCGTCTGCGTGGCGAGAACCTCCGCTGCGAAATCCTCCGAGACCCCGGTCGGCTGATAGCCGAGTTCCGTGGCGCGCGTATTATCCCACCACGCCCGCTTGTTGTCGGACATGCCGTAGACCACTTCGTATATCAGCCCCTCGCGCTCCAGCCCGATGCGGATCAGCGACACCAGATCTTCGGTCTTCAGCCAGATCGCCATCCGCCGTTCGTCGAGCGGCTTCTCGCCGACATTGCCGATACGGATCGAAAGCACGCCGATGTTGTGCTTGAAGGCGTAGAGCGATCCGAGCGCCTCGCCGAACGCCTTGCTGACGCCGTAGCGGGTGTCGGGGCGGATCAGTGCGTTGATATCAATGGTCTCGCTGCGCGGATGAAAACCGACCGCATGGTTCGACGATGCGAATACGATGCGCTTGACGCCGGCGAGCCGTGCGGCTTCGAACAGATTGTAGCAGCCGATGATATTGGCGTTGAGGATGGTTTCCCAAGGACCTTCGACGGAGAACCCGCCGAGGTGGATGATGCCATCCACCCCCTCGACGGCCTTCTGCACCTGGGCGAAATCGGCCAGATCGGCGGCGATGAACTTTTCGTTCGCGGACAAATCGTCCGGTTTCACCAGGTCGCTCAGCACCAGATCGGGATAGATGGACGGCAGCAGCTTGCGCAACCGCGATCCGACACCACCGGACGCGCCGGTCAACAGAATGCGTGGCATTCGCTTTCCTTCTTTATTGTGATTTTGAATCGAATCTTGACGACGATTATCGATCGCTCTTTGTCGACGCCAGCTGACGATATCGCTCGCGCGAATTTAACAGGTGCTTGCGCATGGCGTCCCTGGCTTTCTTCGGGGCACGGGCCTCGATCGCCTGCAGGATGGCTTCGTGCTCCCTCTCGATGCGCTGCAGATAGCTGCGCATGTCGTCGGGCTGGCCCTCGAACGAGCGGATGCTTTGCCGGGGAATAATCAGCCGCCCCAGATACTCCAGGAACTCAACAAAACGATTGTTCTGTGTCGCGACGGCAATCGAGCGGTGGAAGGCAAGATCTTCCTTGATGCCGCGGTCGCCCTTGGCGATGGCACGGGTGAGATCCTGCTGAGCGTGGCGGATGTCCTTGATCTGCGTTGCCGTCGCCCGCTCGCTGGCGATGGCGGCGGCTTCGGCTTCCACGGCCATGCGCAGTTCGAGCACCTCGATCACACCATTCAGCGACCCCAGTCCGTCCGGATCGATCACATAAGGCTGCCGGCTGGTGTCGGTGCTGACGAACGCCCCGGCCCCCTGCCGGGTGATCACCAGTCCCCTTGCCCGCAGTGCAGCAACCGCCTCCCGAATGACGGTGCGGCTGACGCCCATCGCCGTCATCATTTCCTGCTCGGAGGGAAGTTTGGCGCCGGCCGCAAGCTTGCCCGAGGTGATTTCCTCAGCCAGCCGATTGCAGACCTCGTCGCTGAGGCTACGCACCGGCTGCACCGGCCGCAGCAGCGCATCGGCTTTCTGCCGCGTAGCGGCACCTGATCCTGGAGGGCTTGACGGTTGTTGTCTGGTCATCGTACAAGTTGAGTAACATAGGCGGGCTGCCCGGGCAACCACCGTTGCACGATTCTCCCTCGCACTAGTGTCGCAGATCCGAAGCTCCTGCACCACTCGCAGTGAACTCTTGCCAGGAATTTCCGATCGAAAAGCGACACCAGATTGCGAAGACCCAAGCGCGGCACGCCAATCCACATCGATCTGCACAACGGATTGCAACACCAACAAGGTCAGCCAATGACCGCGGCAAACCACATTGCGACAACAGCTGGGAGAGACGACTATGAAACGCCGTGACTTCATCAAACTGGGCGCCGGTTTCGGCGCGGTCGGCCTCGGAATGAGCGCGGGCATCCGCCCATCCAGCGCACAGGCCAAGATGGCCTTCAAGGCCTCCGACGTGCACGCCGCAGGCTATCCGACCGTCGTCGCCGTGGAGAATCTCGGCAAGAAACTTGAGGCCGCGACCAACGGGCGGCTGTCGGTGCAGATGTTCGCCTCGATGACCTTGGGCGGCGAAAAGGAGGCGATCGAGCAGGCCCAGTTGGGCGCCATCCAGTTTGCCCGGGTCAGCGTCGGTGCCCTCGGCCCGGTGGTCGACGACCTGAACGTGCTCAATATCCCGTTCCTCTGCCGCAACACCGCCCACATGCAGAAGGTGCTGGACGGCGCGCTTGGGCAGGAACTGCTCAACAAGGTGACCAACAACGCCAATGCCAACCTGATCGGCCTGTGCTGGATGGATGCCGGCGCGCGCAGCTTCTACAACACCAAGCACCCGATCAAGAATCTGGCCGACATGAAGGGCTTGAAAGTCCGTGTCATCGGCAATCCGATGTTCGTCGACATGGCCAATGCGCTGGGCGCCAACGGCGTCGCCATGGGCTACGATCAGGTGTTCAACTCGCTGCAGACCGGTGTGATCGACGGTGCGGAAAACAACCCGCCGAGCTACGTGTTCGACAACCACTATACCGTCGCCAAGTACTTCACCCTCACCGAGCACCTGATCGTGCCGGAAATGCTGGTGTTCTCGAAGCGCATCTGGGGCTCGCTCTCCAAGGACGATCAGACGCTGATCCAGAAGCTGGCGCGCGAGGCGCAGGCCGAGGAGCGGGTGCTGTGGACCAAGTACGAGCAGCAGGCGATGGAGAAGGCCAAGGCGGCCGGCTGCCAGATCATTGAAGTCTCCGACAAGAAGGCCTTCCAGGATGCCGTCAAGCCGGTGTGGGACAAGTACGGCCCGAAGTACGCCGAGCTGATCAAGCGCATCCAGGCCGAGTAAGACCTCATGCGGGGTGCACGTGATTGCACCCCGCCTCCACCTTTTCCAGATCCGAAGTCGGCCACGCCTGCGGCGATTGATCCGACATGGAGAGATTTGCAATGGCCGGGCTTCGCAAGGCTTTTGATGTTCTTTATTACGCGTGTGTTCTGGTCGGATGCACCGCCATGGTGCTGATCTCCGCGGTGATCCCGTGGGCGGTGTTCACCCGCTACGTGCTGAACAGCGCGGCCTCATGGCCGGAAGCCACCGCAGTGCTGCTGACCATCGTGCTGACCTTTATCGGCGCGGCTGCGGGCTACCGCTTCCACGTGCACATGAGCCTGTCGTTCTTCGCTGACATGCTGCCGCCGCCACTCAAGGCGCTGGCCAACATCATCGTGCAGATCATGATGGCGGGCATCGCGCTATTCATGGCGATCTGGGGCGCGCGCCTGGTTGAGATCACCTGGCACAATTCGATCCCGGATTTCCCGGCCCTGTCCGTCGGTGTCACCTACCTGCCGATCCCGATCGGCGGTGTCTGCCTGCTGCTGTTCATCATCGAGCGGCTGCTGCTCGGAACCCCGCCAGACCCCGTCGCCCACGACGACGAAGACCACGTTTCAGCACATTGATCGGGACTTGAACCGTCATGGATATCTTCATTCTTCTCGCCACGATGATTTTCTGCTTCCTGATCGGCATGCCGATCGCCTACTCGCTCGCCACGGCGGCGATCGTCGGCGCCATTTCCCTCGGGATTCCGCTCGAAGCGGTGATGCTGAAGATCTCGGACGGCGTCAGCAAGGTGGCGATGCTCACCATCCCGTTCTTCGTGCTCGCCGGCGCCATCATGGCCGAAGGCGGCATGGCAAAACGCCTGGTCGCGTTCGCCAATGTGCTGGTCGGCTACACCCGGCTGCGTGGAGGCCTCTCCATCGTCAACGTGGTCGCGACCACGTTTCTGAGCGGCATCTCCGGCTCGGCCGTGGCCGACACCTCGGCGATCGGCTCGGTCATGATCCCGCAGATGGAAAAGACCGGCTATCCCCGCGTGTTCGCCACCAACCTGACCATCACTTCCTCGGTGCAGGCCCTGCTGGTGCCGCCAAGCCACAACGCGGTGCTGTACTCGCTGGCCACCGGCGGCACCATTTCGATCAGCGCCCTGTTCATGGCCGGCGTATTTCCTGGCCTGCTGCTCGGCTTCTCGCTGATCATCCTGTGCCTGGTGATCGCCTACCGCGACAACCACCCACGCGGCGACGTGGTCGAGGTCAAGCAGGCCGCGAAGATCACGCTCGATGCGTTGTGGGGCCTGATCACCCTGGTCATTATCCTGGGCGGCATCCTGGGCGGCATCTTCACCGCGATCGAGGCCGGCGCCGTCGCCTGCATCTGGGCGTTCCTGGTCACGATGTTCATCTACCGCGATTATCGCTGGAAGGATCTGCCGGTGCTGCTGCACCGAACGCTGCGCACCGTCGCCATGGTGATGACCCTGATCGCCTGCGCCTCCAGCGTCGGCTACGTCATGGCGCTGAACCAGATGCCGGCGAAGATCACGGCATTCTTCCTCACCATCTCCAGTAACAAGTATGTCATCCTGTTCCTGATCAACATCCTGCTGCTGATCCTCGGCACACTGGTGGACATGGCGCCCTCGATCCTGATTGCCACGCCGATCCTGCTGCCGGTGATGGTGAACTTCGGTGTCGATCCCGTGCACTTCGGCATGATCATGATGCTCAATCTCGGCATCGGTCTCTGCCACCCGCCGGTCGGATCGATCCTGTTCGTCGGATGCGCCGTAGGCAAGGTTTCTATCGAGCAGGTGATGCGCAAGATCTGGCCATTCTACGGCGTGATGTTCTTCGTGCTGATGCTGGTGACCTATGTGCCGATGCTTTCGCTGTGGCTGCCGAAAGTGGTGCTGAAGTAACCGATAACCGAAACGATGCGAACAAGGACGAACCACGCATGAGCAAGATGACCCCGAAGGAGATGGCCAAGCAGATCGGCGAAGGCCTGCTGTCGTTTCCGGTAACCCCGTTCAACGCGGACTATTCGTTCAACGAAACGCAGTACCGTTCCAACATGGACTGGTTGTGCGGCTATAATGTCGCCGGCCTGTTCGCTGCCGGTGGCACCGGCGAGTTCTTCTCGCTGTCCCCTGCCGAAGTGGACACCGTCGTCGCCGCCGCGGTGGCGGAAGGGGCGGGCAGGCTGCCGGTGATCTCGGGCTGCGGCTATGGCACCGCCATCGCCACCGAGATCGCCCGGGGCGCGGAAAAGGCGGGGGCGGACGGCCTGTTGCTGCTGCCGCCCTACCTGACCCATTCCGAACAGGACGGCCTCGCCGCGCATATCGAGGCAGTCTGCGGCGCAACCAAGCTCGGCGTCATCGTTTACAACCGCGACAATGCGATCGTGAACGAAAACACGCTGGCGAAACTGTGCGACAAGTGCCCTAACCTTGTCGGCTACAAGGACGGCATCGGCGACATCGAACTGATGACGCGGGTCTACTCCAGGATGGGCGATCGTCTGACCTATGTCGGCGGCCTGCCGACTGCGGAGACCTTCGCCCTGCCCTACCTGGAAATGGGCGTGACCACCTACTCCTCTGCTGTGTTCAATTTCGTGCCGGAGTTCTCCACCAAATTCTATGCCGCCGTCCGCAAGCGCGATCGTGATACCGTACACGCGGGACTGCGTGATTTCATTCTGCCGCTGATCGCGATCCGCAACCGCAAGAAGGGTTACGCTGTCTCGATCATCAAGGCCGGCATGAAGGTGATCGGTCGCGATTCCGGGCCGGTGCGGCCACCACTGACCGATCTCGATGCCAGCGAGTTCGCCGAATTGACCAAACTGGTCAAAGCTCTGGCATAATCGGCGCGTAGCGTACGCGGCCTGAGAAGAGAAGCAGATCACGATGACACAGACAACCGCCACGCATTCCGGAGCGCCCGTCGTCCGGGACATGAAAGTGGTTCCCGTCGCCGGGCATGACGGCATGCTGCTCAATCTGAGCGGCGCCCATGGCCCGTTCTTCACCCGCAACATCGTGATCCTGACCGACAGTGCCGGCCACACCGGCGTCGGCGAAGTTCCGGGCGGCGAGAACATCAAAAAGACGCTGGAAGACGCCCGCGATCTCGTGGTCGGTCAGCCGGTCGGCAAGTTCAACGCGGTGCTCAACGCCATGCGCACGCGCTTTGCCGATCGCGATGCCGGCGGCCGCGGGCTGCAGACTTTTGACCTACGGATCACGATCCATGCGGTGACCGCGGTAGAGGCCGCCCTGCTCGATCTGCTGGGCCAGCACCTTGACGTTCCGGTCGCGGCGCTGCTCGGCGAAGGCCAACAGCGCGACAAGGTCGAGATGCTTGGCTATCTCTTCTATGTCGGCGACCGCCGCAAGACCAATCTCGCCTATCGCGAAGAATCGAGCGCTAAGGATGCGTGGTCCCGGCTGCGCCACGAGGAAGCGGTTACACCAGAGGCTGTCGTGCGGCTGGCGGAAGCCGCCTATGAACGCTACGGGTTCCAGGACTTCAAGCTCAAGGGCGGCGTATTTTCCGGCGATGAGGAAATCCTGGCCATCAAGGCGCTGGCGAAAGCCTTTCCTCGCGCCCGCATCACCCTCGATCCCAACGGCGCCTGGTCGCTCGACGAGGCGATCCGGCTGTGCAAGTCGATGCACGGCATCCTGGCCTACGCGGAAGACCCCTGCGGCGCGGAAGCCGGTTTCTCCGGCCGCGAGATCATGGCTGAATTTCGCCATGCGACCGGCTTGCCCACGGCCACCAACATGATCGCCACCGACTGGCGGCAGATGAGCCACGCTCTGGCGCTGCAGTCGGTCGATATCCCGCTGGCCGATCCACACTTCTGGACACTGCAGGGCGCGGTGCGCGTGGCGCAGACCTGCCGCGATCACGGCCTGACCTGGGGGTCGCATTCCAATAACCACTTCGATATTTCGCTGGCGATGTTCACGCACGCCGCTGCCGCCGCCCCCGGCAAGGTGACGGCCATCGACACCCACTGGATCTGGCAGGATGGCCAGCGCCTGACCAAGGAGCCCCTGAAGATCGTTGGCGGCCTCGTCAGCGTGCCGGACCGCCCCGGCCTCGGCGTCGAGATCGACATGGCGCAGGTCGAAGCCGGCCACGAACTCTACAAGAAGCATGGCCTTGGTGCCCGCGACGACGCCATGGCGATGCAGTTCCTGATCCCGGGCTGGACCTTCAACAACAAGCGCCCGTGCATGGTGCGGTGAACGCACGATCTGCGGGCACTAGGACGGGTTAGCGAAGCCTAACCGCTATCGCGCGAATTCCGGACGGCGGATTTACGCCACGCTCATCCGGCCTGCAAAGCCGTCGTTTGGGCGCGCCTATTCGTTTGGCATGTTCCGGCATCTCTCATAAGCCGCGACCGTGTGCCGCATGCACAGGCGGCCGACATAGCTGTTACATGCAAGATGTCAGGTTATCAGACAAGTTGTGAAAGCGGCGTCCAGTAGGCCGATCGTCTGCGGCTGTAAGACCCAACTGCACACCCTTGGTCGTGATCGACCTGACACCAAGAATGACAGGCGGCGTCACCCTCGGCATGGGGAGCGACAACAGCCAACGCTTCGATAATGACAATCATCATGGGGGGATACATCGTGAGACAGATGAAGCAGATGATGCGTGTGGCCGGATCGTGCCTGGCCATCCTTGCGCTGGTGACAACAACGGCGACAGTTGAGGCACGCGATTTCCGCTCGTCGGACATCCATCCGGGCGACTATCCGACAGTCGAAGCCGTCAGGTTCATGGGCAAGCAGCTGTCCGAGGTGACCAACGGACGGCTGGGCGTCAAGGTGTTTCCCAACGGCGCTCTCGGCTCGGAAAAAGATACCATCGAGCAAATCAAGATCGGTGGCCTCGACCTGATGCGCATCAACTCCGCGCCGCTCAACAACTTCGTGCCCGAGACGATCGTCACCGGATTGCCGTTTGTCTTCCGCAACACGCAGCACATGCGCACCGTTCTCGACGGGCCGATCGGCGACGAAATTCTCACGGCCATGGAGCCCGCCGGCTTTATCGGCCTCGCCTTCTATGACAGCGGCGCGCGCTCGTTCTACACAGTCAGGAGGCCGGTCAAGTCCCTCGCCGATCTCAAGGGTCTGAAAATCCGCGTACAGCAATCCGATCTGTTCGTCTCCATGATCGAGGGACTCGGCGCCAATGCGACGCCAATGCCGTACGGTGAAGTCTATACCGCGCTGAAGACCAGCCTTGTGGATGCGGCCGAGAACAATTGGCCGTCTTACGAATCCTCACGGCATTTCGAAGCCGCGAAGTATTACAATTTGACCGAGCATTCCCTGGCTCCCGAAGTGCTCGTGATGTCGAAAAAGATCTGGGATACCTTGTCGAAGGAGGACCAGGCCGCCGTTCGCAAGGCCGCGAAGGACTCGGTCCCCCACATGCGCAAGCTGTGGGATGAACGCGAGACCCAGTCGCGCAAGACCGTTGAAGCCGCCGGCGTTCAGGTGATCGACATCGCCAACAAGCAGGAATTTATCGACGCGATGAAGCCTGTCTATGCCAAGTACGCCAGCGAACCGAAGCTGAAGAGCCTGGTCCAGCGCATCCAGGACACGAAGTAACGCTTCCACTCTTGCCCGCACCGCACGCCTGAATAAGGCGCTGCGGTGCAGGTTGCTTCAACGCACAACGAATGGCGGCGTGACGGATGAAAGAGATTGAATTGATCGAGGAACGGCCAGCCGAAGGCGCAGGCTCCCGACGCCCGGCTGACGGCTGGCTGACGCGGATTAACGCACCAATCGCCCGTTATGGCATGTACCTATCGGTGACCGGGCTGCTGGTCATCGTTGCCGTGGTCTTCTACCAGGTGTTCGGCCGTTACGTTCTCAACGCCAGCCCGACCTGGACCGAAAGTTTCGCCCTGGTGCTTGTGCTCTACGTCACGTTGATCGGTGCGGCGGTGGGCGTGCGCGACGCAGGGCATGTCAGCATGGAATCCTTGCTGGTGTTATTGCCGGAAGGTCCACGCGAAAAGATCGAACTGGTCATCCACGCACTGGTCGCGCTGTTCGGAGCGGCGATGGTCTACAACGGCTGGCTGCTCGGCAGTTCGGTCGGAATGGTCAGGATCGCCAATCTCGGGCTGCCGGAGTTCGTCCGCTACGTCCCGCTCGTTGCGTCGGGCCTGCTCATTGTCTCTTTCTCGATCGAGCACATCATCGCATTGCTGCGCAATGAGGAAGTCATCCCTTCATGGAACTGATCATCCTCTCCATCACGTTCTTCGGCTTCCTGATCCTCGGCGTCCCTGTTGCGTTCGCCATCGGACTCTCCGCACTTTGCTCCATCCTGTATGAGGGCCTGCCGGTCGCCGTCATCTTCCAGCAAATGATGTCGGGAATGAACATCTTCTCGTTCCTGGCGATTCCGTTCTTCGTCTTCAGTGGCGAGTTGATGTTGCATGGCGGCGTCGCGGACAAGATCGTTCAACTCGCAAAGAGCATGGTCGGCCACATCCGCGGCGGCCTCGGCATATCCAATGTCCTGGCCTGCACGCTGTTCGGCGGCGTCTCGGGCTCACCGGTCGCCGACGTTTCGGCGATGGGATCGGTGATGATTCCAATGATGAAGAAAGAGGGGTACGACGTCGACTACGCCGTCAACGTGACGACGCACGCCTCGCTCGTCGGCGCGCTGATGCCGACCAGCCATAACATGATCATCTATTCGCTCGCCGCCGGCGGCAAGGTGTCCATCGGAGCCTTGATCGCAGCCGGCCTGCTCCCGTCGCTGGTGCTGATGGTCTGCATGCTGGTGGCGGCCTATCTGGTCGCCGTCAAGCGCGGTTATCCGGCGGGGATATTCCCGGGCTGGATGGCTATCTGGCGCTCGCTCGCCGCCGCAACCCCGGGCCTCCTGATTGTCGCCATCATCCTTGCCGGCATTCTGTCCGGCGTGTTCACGGCAACGGAGTCTGCCGCCGTCGCGGTGACCTACACGATCATTCTCACGTTCTTCCTCTACCGCACAATGACCCGGGAGAAGTTCGTCGCGGCGGCCGCTAAGGCCGTCAAGACGACCGGCATCGTGCTGCTGCTGATCGGCGTATCGACCATGTTCCAGTACCTGATGGGACTCTATGAGGTTGCCGAATACGCCGGCGCTCTGATGAGCAAGGTCTCGAGCAGCCCGTGGGTGATCTTCCTGCTCATCAACATCATCCTGTTCGTCCTCGGCACGTTCATGGACATGGCCGCCACCATCCTGATCTGCACGCCGATCTTCCTGCCGATCGCCATGAAGGCCGGCATGGATCCTGTCCAGTTCGGCATCCTCATGTTGATCAACTGCGCCCTCGGTCTCAACACGCCGCCCGTCGGCACCACGCAGTTCGTCGGCTGCGCCATCGGCGGAATATCGGTCGGTGCCGTCATGCGAACGATCCTGCCGTTCTATGCCGCATTGATCGCGGCTCTGATGTTCGTGACCTACGTCCCGGGGTTCTCCCTGTGGTTGCCGTCACTGCTGATGGGCTACAAAGGGTTTTGAACGAGGCGGTTCTCGAGCACGCTCAGTTCACGACATCCGAAAACAAACAATGACGGCCCGCGATGGGGACGCGGGCCGTCACCGTCATCAGCTGGCTCGGGAGGGGGGCTACTCGGCGGCCTGGCTGATTGGAGCGTGAGGGGTGTGCGGCGTGCTGCCGAGTTCGGAGCCATGCGGCACGTCGCCATGCAACTTGAGCGGCTTATTGCCGGCCAGGCGACGCAGCAGCACATAGAACCTGTCTCTTATACACATCTAGATGTGTATAAGAGACAGGCAATACCCATCGCACGCCGCATCTCGGAGCCGGCTCCAATCGAGGTCACGAGCGGAACGACACCCATGATGAACGCCATCGACGTCATCAGGATCGGCCGCAACCGCATGCGGCTGGCCTCGATCGCGGCTTCGATCGGCTTGCGGCCGGCGAACTCGAGTTCACGGGCGAACTCCACGATCAGGATGGCATTCTTCGCCGACAAGCCCACCAGCACGATCAACCCGATCTGGGTGAACACGTTGTTGTCCCCATCGGAGATCCAGACGCCAAACATGGCGGCCATCAGTCCCATCGGCACGATCATGATGATCGACAATGGCAGCGTCAGGCTTTCGTACTGCGCCGCCAGCACCAGGAACACCAACAGCAACGCCAGCGGGAACACGACGACCGCCGAGTTTCCGGCCAGCACCTGCTGGTAGGTCAACTCGGTCCATTCAAACCCGAAGCCCTTGGGCAGGGTTTCGTCGGCGATGCGCTGCACGGCCGCTTGCGCTTCACCGGACGAATAACCCTGCGCCGCGCCGCCATTGACGTCCGCGGTGAGGAAGCCGTTATAACGCATCGCCCGTTCCGGCCCCGCGCTCGACTTCACCCGCAGCAGCGTTGCGAGCGGAATCATGTCGCCGGACGTCGAGCGCACCTTGAGTTCGCCGACATCGTCGGGACGCGAGCGGAATTTCGCATCGGCCTGCACCCGCACGGTGTAGGTGCGCCCGAATTTGTTGAAATCGTTGACGTAGAGCGACCCCAGGTAGATCTGCAGCGTCTCGAACACATCCGTCACGGGAACGCCGAGTTGGCGCGCGCGGGTGCGATCGATATCGGCATAGAGCTGCGGTGTGTTGACCTGATAGCTGGAGAACAGCCCGGCGATTTCCGGCGTTTGCTGCGCCTTGGCCAGGAACGCCTTGGTGGCATCGTTCAGCGCATCATAACCAAGGCCCGCCTGGTCCTCGATCTGCAGCTTGAAGCCGCCGATGGTGCCGAGGCCCTGCACGGGCGGCGGCGGGAACATGGCGATGAACGCCTCCTGGATGGCGGCGAACTTGCCGTTCAGGGTCTTGGCAATCGCACCACCGCTGAGCGCCGCGCTCTTACGCTCATCGAACGGTTTCAGGGTGACGAATACGATGCCGGCATTCGACGAATTGGTGAAGCCGTTGATCGACAGGCCGGGGAACGCTACCGCGCTTTCCACACCGGGTTCTTTCAGCGCGATCTCGCTCATGCGGCGGATCACGTCCTCGGTGCGATCAAGGGTGGCACCGTCGGGGCACCGTCGGGCAATTGCGCAAAGCCGACGAGGTATTGCTTGTCCTGGCCGGGTACGAAGCCCGACGGCACCTTCTGGAACAGCATGACGGTCAGGCCGACGAGGCCGGCATAGACGACGAGCATCACCGTCTTGCGGCCGAGGATGCGGGTGACGCCAGCCCCATAGGCCTGCGAGGAGCGGTTGAAGAAGCGGTTGAAGCCGCGGAAGAACCAGCCGAGGTATTTGTCCATGGCACGGGTGAGGATGTCCTTCGGCTCGTCATGGCCCTTCAGCAGTTGCGCAGCGAGAGCCGGCGACAGCGTCAGCGAGTTGATGGCGGAGATCACGGTCGAGATCGCAATGGTCAAGGCGAATTGGCGGTAGAACTGCCCGGTGAGCCCCGTGATGAAAGCCAGCGGCACGAACACCGCCACCAGCACCAGCGCGATGGCGATGATCGGGCCCGACACCTCCCGCATGGCACGATAGGTCGCCTCCCGCGGCGACAGGCCTTCCTCGATATTACGTTCGACGTTCTCCACCACGACGATGGCGTCGTCCACCACGATGCCGATGGCGAGCACCAGCCCGAACAGGCTCAGCGCATTGATCGAGAAGCCGAACAGGTACATCACCGCAAAAGTGCCGATAATCGACACCGGCACCGCGAGCAGCGGGATGATCGAGGCCCGCCAGGTCTGCAGGAAGATGATGACGACCAGCACCACCAGCGCCACCGCTTCCAGCAAGGTGTGGATCACGGCTTCGATTGAGGCACGGACGAACTGCGTCGGATCGTAGACGATCTTGTAGTCCACGCCTTCCGGCATGTTCTTTTTCAGCTCCGCCATGGTCTTGCGGACGTTGTCCGAGATCTGGATGGCGTTGGAGCCCGGCGACTGGAAAATCGGGATCGCGACTGCCGACTTGTTGTCGAGCAGGGAGCGCAGCGAATAGTCCGACGCGCCGAGTTCGATCCGGGCAATATCGCGCAGCCGCGTCACCTCGCCGTTGGTGCCGCCCTTGACGATGATGTCGCCGAACTCCTGCTCGCTCTGCAGGCGCCCCTGCGCGTTCACCGGCAGCTGGAAGTCGATGTTGCCCAATCCCGGCGAGGCGCCGACGATGCCGGCGGCGGCCTGCACGTTCTGGGCACGGATTTCATTGACCACGTCGCTGGCGGACAGGCCATGCTCGGCCACTTTCTGCGGATCGAGCCAGATCCGCATCGAATAGTCGCCGGAGCCRAACAACTGCACCTGTCCCACGCCGTCGATCCGGGCCAGTCGGTCCTTGACGTTGAGCACGGCATAGTTGCGCAGGTACGTCATGTCGTAGCGGTTATTGGGCGACAGGAGATGCACCACCAGCGTCAGGTCGGGCGCGCTCTTGATGGTGGTAATGCCGAGCCGGCGGACGTCTTCGGGCAACCGCGGTTCCGCCTGAGAGACGCGGTTCTGCACCAGTTGCTGTGCCTTGTCGGGATCGGTGCCGAGCTTGAAGGTCACCGTCAGCGTCATCAGGCCATCGGTGGTCGACTGGCTGCTCATATAGAGCATGCCTTCAACGCCGTTGATCTGCTCCTCGATCGGGGTCGAGACGGTCTCGGCGATCACCTTGGGGTTGGCGCCGGGATATTGCGCGCGCACCACCACCGAAGGCGGTGCGACCTCCGGGTATTCGGAAATCGGCATCACCCGCAGCGCCAAGAGGCCGGACAGGAAGATCAGGATCGACAACACACCGGCAAAGATCGGCCGGTCGATGAAAAATCGGGAAATATTCATGGCTCGCCCCACGCAGCCGTGCTGCGGTTCGTTCGTTCAGTTCAAAATTTCAGTCGGGGAAAGGCGGATGCAGCTTACTGCTGCGCCGTCTTCTCCTCCGGCGCCGCGGACGCCGACCGCTCGGCCGAACCGTCCATCGACACCTGCGTCGGCGCAAGCAGACTGCCCGGCCGCACGCGCTGCAATCCGTTGACCACGATACGTTCACCCGCCTTCAGGCCGTTGGTGACCATGCGCAGCCCCTCCGACGACTCACCGAGCTTGATCTCGCGATAAGCCGCCTTGTTCTCGGCATCGACCACCATGACGAACTTCTTGTCCTGGTCGGTGCCGATCGCCCGCTCGCTGACCACCAGCGCCTGCTGGGTTTCGGCGTGGCCCATGCGGACCCGCGCGAACTGGCCCGGCATCAGCTTGCCGTCGGCGTTGTCGAACACGGCGCGCACCCGCACCGTGCCGCTGCGGGCGTCGACCTGATTGTCGATCAGTTGCAGGCGGCCGGCATAGGGGGTCGCGTCATCGCTGAGGATGGTGCCCATCTGCACCGGGATCTGGTCCATCGCCACCAGGCCGTTGGAGGCGGCGACCTGGCCCTTCAGCGCCCGCATCACCACACGCTCGTCGGCGTTGAAGCTGGCATAGATCGGATTGATGGACACCAGCGAGGTCAGCACCGGCGAACCGGGCCCCGCGGCCACGAGGTTGCCGACGGTGATCTCGATCTTGCCGACGCGGCCGGCGACCGGCGCCTTGACGTTGGTGTAGTCTAGATTGAGCTGCGCCGATGTCAGCGCCGCTTCCGCGGCACGCAGATTGGCTTCCGCCTCGCGCTGCGCATTGACGCGCTGGTCGAGATCGCGGGTCGAGATCGTGCGCGAGTCCCACAATTGCTGGCCACGGTCGAGATCGTTCTTGGTCAGGGCCAAGCGAGCCTGCACGGCAAGCACCTGCGCCTTGGCGCGCTCGACTTCGGCTGCATAGGGCGCCGGATCGATGGTGAACAGCGGATCCCCCTGCTTCACCAGTGCACCTTCACGAAAATGCACGGCCTCGACCACGCCCGCCACGCGCGGACGGATCTCGACGCGCTCGACCGCCTCGAGACGGCCCGAGAATTCATCCCAGGTCGGCGCATTGCGCTGTTCGACGGTGGCAACCGAGACCGGCACCGAGGCCGGCGGTGCGGCGGCTTGATTGTTGGCCTGCGCGGGACCATTCGGCAGCGCGAACAGCACGGCTGCGCTGATGGCAGCGCCGGCCAGCACGGTGCCCAATGCCCAGGCGCGATAACGAGACGAATACGACATAACCTACCCCTAACTTGAAGCTTGAACGAGAGAACGAGACGCGGGACGGCGCAACCGCGCCGCACTGTCCGCGAAGAATTGAATGAACTGGTCGCGCAGCGCCGTACCCCAGCCAGTGTCGGCGGCACGGCCTTCGCAGAGCGCGTCGGGCCACGCAGTGGGCGCAGTCAGCATATGCCGACGCACCGCGACACCCGATTCCTGCAAGCGCGTGGCGTAGTCGAAGCTTTCGTCACGCATCGGGTCGTCCTGGGCTGTGACGATCAGTGCGGGCGGCAGTCCAGAGAGACGGCTGGATTGCGAAGGCGCCGCGTAGGGATGCGCGGCCTTGTCCGGAGATCCGAGATAATGCTGCCAGCCGTCGGCCCATTTGCAGCCGGCGGGACCGGCATCAGCGCTGCGGATCGATGTGGTGGCCATGCACGCATCTAGCATCGGCGACAACAGGATCTGTCCGGCGAGATCGGGCGCGTGCTGGTCGCGCGCCATCAGAGCCAGCGATGCCGCAAGGTTGCCGCCGGCTTCCTCGCCGGCCACGAACAGTCGCGACACCTTGCTGGCCCACCGCGCACGCGACTTGTGGAGGTTCTTCAGCGCCCCGAAGATCGTGCGCAGCGCATGGGGAAACTGAAACTCGGGCGCGAGCGGATAATCCGCCGAGACGACCACCGCCCCCGCCTCGGCGAGTAGTTCGGGGATGGTCTCACAGACCTCGAGCGACCCCGAACAGAACGCACCGCCATGAAGGTGAAATACCAGGGGGGCCGATCGCAGCGAGCGGGAATCGCGATAAATCCGGACCGGCAGTTCGCCTGCCTGATCCGATTCGATCGCGCCGTCGGTCCATCCGATGCCCATTGAAAAGCCCCCGTGTCGGACAAGCACGATGCTGCACCGCAGAATCGATCCCAACGACAGGGAAGCTAAGGAGTGGGTTTGTGGGAATAAATATGCGCTTTATGATTTCATTATTTCCATATAGAAATAATAACCGCTCTAGAATACGGCCAGAAACAAAATTTCCTTGCGGCGCACAATAATGGAACAGCGTTTCGTCAAAACTTGCCGCAAGGTCGCTTAGGTCTGCGAAGACCAGATTTCGAGACCCCCATGGATCAGCTCGCCGCAATGCGCGCCTTCGTCCGGGTTGTGGAGGCCGGCACATTCAGCCACGCCGCCAGCTCCCTGCGGATGCCGAAACCCACCGTCACCAAACTCATCCAGTCGCTCGAGACCCATATCTCGACCAAGCTGCTGAACCGCACCACCCGCCGCGTGACCGTCACGCCCGACGGCGCAGCCTACTACGAGCGCGTCATCCGCCTGCTCGGCGAACTCGACGAGCTCGACGGCAGCATGGCGCTGTCACAGGCCAACGCCAAGGGACGGCTGCGGGTCGACGTCGGCACCTCGCTGGCGGTCCTGCTCATCATTCCGGCGCTGCCGGACTTCTACGCCCGTTATCCCGACATCCAGATCGATCTCGGCGTCACCGACCGCCCGGTCGACCTGATCGGCGAGAACGTCGACTGCGTGATCCGTGGCGGCGATCTCACCGACCAGTCCCTGATCGCCCGCCGCATCGCGGAAATGACCTTCGTCACCTGCGCCGCCCCGTCCTACCTGCAGCGCTACGGCCGGCCGCAGCATCCCGCGGACCTGGACAGCGGACACTACACGGTGAATTTCTTCCACCCGCGCTCGGGCCGAATGCTGCCGCTGGATTTCACCGCGAATGGCGAGCGCATCGAAACCACCGGCAAGCATATGATCGCCGTCAACGACAGCATGGCCTACGTCACCGCGGCCACCGCCGGTCTCGGCATCATCCAGGCGCCGCTGTTCATGCTGCAGAAGCACGTCGAGGCCGGACGGCTCGAACGTGTGTTGACGGACTGGACCGCGGAACCGGTGAACATCTATGTGGTGTATCCGCCGAACCGCCACCTCAGCAACAAGCTGCGGGTGTTCGTCGACTGGATCGCCGACCTGTTCGCAACCGACGAACTGATGCGGATGAAAGCGTGATGGCCGTGCGTCACGCCGCGTCGACCAGCACGATTTCAGAATCCTCCAGGGCGGTGACCTTGAGCACGGCTTCCTTGCGGATGGCGGCGCCGTCGCGCGCACCGATCCGTACGCCATTGACCTCGATCGCACCGGATGACGGCACGAGATAGCCGTTCCGCTCGACGCCGATGCCATACTCCACCGTCTCACCGGCTTTCAGCGTGGCGCCGAGCACGCGTGCGGACGCACGAATGCGCAACGCCTCTGTATCGTCGGCGAAACCGCTCGCCAGCGGTACGAACCGCCCCGACCGGTCCGCCTTGGGAAACGGCCGTGCACCCCATGCGGGTTGACCGCCGGCTTCGCTGGGCGTGATCCAGATCTGGAAAATTCGGGTCGTCTCCGCTTCGAGATTATACTCCGAATGGCGGATGCCTGATCCCGCACTCATCACCTGCACATCGCCGGCCACGGTTCGCCCCGTGTTGCCGAGGTTATCTTTATGCGTGATGGCGCCTTCCCGCACATAGGTGATGATTTCCATATTGGCGTGTGGATGCGGCGGAAAACCGGTATTGGGGGCGATCTCATCGTCGTTCCACACCCGCAGCGACCCAAGTCCCAGATTGTCCGGGTCATGGTGCTGCCCGAACGAGAAATGGTGCTTGGCCTTGAGCCAGCCATGGTCGCCGCCACCGAGCTTACTGAAGGGTCTGCGCTCAATCATCGAAAGTCTCCCACGCCAGGGTTTCATCACGATGGATGTAGGCCCGCAGGGACACCCCATAAATAGAAACCCGAGAAACTCATTGTTTCCGCTTCTGCCCGCTGTTGGCTTGTGCTCGCAACACACCTCGAAAAGTTGAGTCAAAAAAAATTCCGCCGCGACGAACCCAGCCTCATCGCGCTGGCAACAGCATTCGCCGCATATCAGCCCTTCATGCGCCGGTGCGTTGACAGCGCCAACGTCATATACGAAAGTATATAACGATAGACCGGACAACGACCCGGCAACAACACAGGGAGGATACGATGCCCCCACACCGCGCACCCCGCGGATGGCGAATGCTCGCGCGTCTGCAGTTCGCCGCAGCATGCCTGACCGCCTCGGTCATGATCGCACCGTCGCTGACCAAACCGGTTCACGCCGAAACCATCAAGATCCCTGGCGAGAAGACCTATCCCGAAAGCATTACCTCGACGGCCGACGGCAGTGTCATCATCGGCAGCCTGGGCTCAGGCGAGATCTGGCGGACCAAACCGGGAGCGGACAGCGCGGAATTGTGGATCAAGGCCGGAACCAACGACATGTTGTCGGTGCTTGGCGTGCTCGCCGACGACCGTACGAACACGCTGTGGGCCTGCTCCTCCAATCTGTCCGAGATGGGCGTGAAGGTCGGCGCCGAGAAGGCGGCTGTAGCGCTCAAATCCTTCGATCTTGCGAGCGGCGCACCGAAGGAGAGCATCCCGCTGCCCGGCGATCGCAGCTTCTGCAACGACATCGTGGTCGCCGGCGACGGCACACTCTATGTCACGGATTCCTTCAACCCGCACATCCTGCGGCTGAAGCCGGGCGCAACACAGTTCGAGGTCTGGGCCACCGATCCGCGTTTCGGAGTCAAGACCGGCGCCGGCCTCGACGGAATTGCGATCGGCGCGGACGGCAACGTCTACACCAACACGTTCAACGGCGGAGGCCTGTTTCAAATCGAGATGCACAAGGACGGCAGCGCCGGCAAGGTGACACAACTGCAGACAACACGCCCTCTGGTGCTGCCGGACGGTTTGCGCAGCTACGGCGACAAGCTCCTGATGATTGAGGGCGAAGGCCGGCTCGATCTCGTGAGTGTCGACGGCGACAAGGCGCGCATCGAGGTGCTGAAGGACGGCTACAAGGCGCCAGTGTCGGTGACCAAAGTCGGCCAAACACTGTGGGTATTGGAGGGCCAACTGCCGCATCTGTTCGATCCCAAGACCGGCAAGCCCGATCCGTTCCAGGCGACATCGGTCACGGCACCGCCCCAGTAACCTCCTGCATACCCCTCCGTGTCACGCCATGTCTCGAACACGATGTGACGCGGCTGCTGCCGATTTTGACGTCATCGATCGTCGCCTCGTGCAGTGGGGCCGATCGCGGGGATCCGCGATGCAGAGTGCGCCAATAAAAGCGGCAGGTCGCTCGAATGCGAAGCGCTTCCGGATTCGCTAATGCTGCACCGCAGATCGACATTGCAGAAAGCGGCTGAAATAAAACCGCCTTTGCATTTTGCGTCTGCAGCAATCTCAAAGATGGTTTCATCGGCAGCATAAAAATTTTGTCGTGACGCAGACGTCAACCTTCACTTTCGCATGGTATAACAACGCCGCCTCGCCAGAGGCCAAGCAAGATCGTTCGATCGAACAATAAGTCGCAGTCCCGTGCTGCTCAGGAGTGAAACGATGGTTTCGAGATTCAATCGAATTGTTCAGACACTCGCCATTGCCTCGATGGTGAGTGCCTCGGTTGTTGCGGTGAACGGCGGTGCTCGCGCCGCCGAGCTCAAGAGCTATCAGTCCGGCACCAAGGAATTCTGGACCCATCCGCCGGATGACTGGTTCCTCGGTGACGAAACGGAAGCTCAGAAGGGACTGGCTCCGCCGTCAGGTCCGCCGACCGGCGCCTCCGACAAGGAGCTCGCCGACCTCATGACCAAAATCAAGCTGCCGGCTGGCTTCAAGATCGAGGTTTATGCCAGCGGCGTGCTGGCCGCGCGGCAGATGGCCTGGGGCGACAAGGGCACGCTGTTCGTCGGCTCCTTCGGTCTCGGCAACGTCTATGCCATCACCGACAGTGGCGGCAAGAAAACCGTCAAGACGATCCTCAAGGGCCTGAACATGCCAACCGGCCTCGCGTTCAAGGACGGCGCGCTGTACGTCATCGCGGTCGACAAGCTGATCCGTTACGACAATGCAGAAGCCAATCTCGACAAGATGCCGGAAGGCAAGGTCGTCTATGACGACATGCCGTCTTATGCGGCCCACGGTTGGAAATATCTGGTCGCCGACAAGGACGGTTGGTTCTACATCCCGTTCGGACCTCCCTTCAACATCGGCATCCCGCCCACCAGCGTCTCGCAGATCCGTCGCGTCGATCCCAAGACCGGCAATGCGGAAATCGTGGCGCTCGGCGTCCGCAACAGCGTCGGCGGCGACATCGACCCACGATCCGGCAAGTACTGGTTCACGGAAAACGCCCGCGACTGGCTGGGCGACGACAGCCCGAGCGACAAGCTCAATGTGATCAACAAGCATGGCGAGCATTTCGGCTATCCCTACTGCCACCAGGGTGACATTCCCGACCCGAAGTTCGCCATGGGTCACAAGTGCTCGGAGTTCGCGCCGCCAGCCTTCAAGCTCGGCGATCACGTCGCGCCGCTCGGCATGAAGTTCTACACCGGCAGCCAGTTCCCGGCGAAGTACAAGAACGCGATGTTCATCACCGAGCACGGCTCCTGGAACCGGCATAAGTACCAAGGCGGCCGGATCGTGGTGGTCACCGCCGATACCGACGGCAAGAACGCCAAGCAGGAGATCTTCGCTTCCGGATGGATCAACGGCGACCAAAGCTATGCCGGCCGGCCCGACGACATCATCCTCGCCAAGGACGGCTCCATCCTCGTTGCCGACGACTGGGCCGGCGCGATCTATCGCATCAGCTATGCCAAGTGACGCATTCCCGTTGATGCAACCCTGACTCCGACCGCGGCCATTCCGGAACACCGGGATGGCCGCGGCGTTTCCATAACAAGAAAAACTCCTCGAAACTCAGGATGCCGCGATGCGTGATCGCCTGTCTCTTGTCGTCCTTGCCCTGTCGACCTTGATACTCCCGTCTGCGACCGCAGCCACCGTCGACGTCGCGGCCATCACGGACAAGCTCGAGCTCTGTTCGAGCTGCCATGGCAAGGAGGGCATTTCCGAACTGCCGAACACCCCATCGCTTGCCGGACAGCCCGATCAGTTCCTGCAATGGCAGCTCGTCTACTTCCGGGCCGGTGCGCGCAAGAACGACCTGATGACACCGATCGCCGCCGACCTCAGCAATGAAGACATCCGCAATCTCGCCGGCTATTTCGCGGCCCTGCCGCCACCACCTGCCGCCACCTCCGACGACAATCCCGCACTGTCTGAGGCCGGCGCCAAGATCGCTGCGGGAAGCCGCTGCACCTCATGCCACACCGACAACTTCGCCGGCACCAAGGCGGTGGCCCGCATCGCGCATCAGCGCGAAGACTATTTGCTGAAGGCGCTGATGGACTACAAAACCAGCGCCCGCTCGGGCGGCGGCCAGGCCGCCATGGCCGATGTCGCCTATCCGCTCAGCGAGGATCAGATCAAGGCGCTCGCGCATTATTTGGCGCATTATAAATAGTCTTGCCTCAACGACAGCGGTGAGAGGCACGGCATGTCCTCACCCAGTGTCGTCATGCCCGCACTTGTTGCAGGCATCCACGTCTTTCTTGAAAGCATCACGTCCAGGCAACGTCCTAAGACGTGGATGGCCGGGACAAGCCCGGCCATGACGCAGAAAAAGTTGTGACGCCTTGCGCTACCGGCCTCACACCGCAGGCAAAATCGTCCCCTCGACTTCGCCGAAACCGACGCGATAACCGTCGCCCTGGCACCAGCCGGTGAAGGTCAGGGAATCGCCATCTTCGAGGAAGGTGCGGCGCTCGCCACCCGTCAGTTCGATCGGCTCAGCACCACCCCAGCTCAACTCGAGAAGACTGCCGCGCTGGTCCTTCTCGGGGCCGCTGATGGTGCCGGAACCCAGCAAATCACCAACGCTCATGGCGCAGCCGCTCGAGGCGTGATGCACAAGCTGTTGCACCGATGACCAGTACATGTACTTGAAGTTGGTGCGGCTGAGGCGCTGCGCCGCCGCCATCTTCGGGGTGCGCAGAGCCACGTCGAGATGCAGATCGTAATTGTTGGCGAGTTTCTGAGCCAGATATGGCAGCGGCTGCGGATCCTGCTGCGGGCCATGCACACGGAACGGCTCCAGCGCCTCGCGGGTGACGATCCACGGGCTGATCGAGGTGGCGAAGACTTTGGCCTGGAACGGTCCCAGCGGCACATATTCCCATTGCTGGATATCGCGTGCGCTCCAGTCGTTCAGAAGGGTAAAGCCGAAGATCATGGCGTCGGCCTGCGCTTCCGAAACCATGCTGCCCATCTCCGAGGGCTGCCCGACCACGACGCCCATTTCCAGCTCGAAGTCGAGCCGCTTGCAGGGGCCAAACGTTGGCACGTCAGCCGTCGGCGGTTTCAACTGGCCATTCGGACGGCGCACCTTGGTGCCGCTCACGACCACCGTCGAGGCACGGCCATTGTAGCCGATCGGGATGTGCAGCCAGTTCGGCTGCAGCGCGTTGTCCTTGCCCCGAAACATGACGCCGACGTTGGTGGCGTGCTCCTTCGACGAATAAAAGTCGGTAAAGCCGGCGACCATCACCGGCAAGTGCAACTGCGCGCCGCTGCGCGCCACCAGCGCCTGCGCGCGGAGGCCGACATTGTCACGCAGCTCGGAATTGTCGTGACGCAGCAGCACACTGATGCGAGCCCGGGTCTTGCTCCAGACATCGGGGCCGAGCGCCATGAACGCATTGATCGACGGCTGCCCAAATACGCCCTTGCCTTGACCTGCGGTCAGGAGGCCGGCCTGCTCCAGCGCCGCCAGGTCGAGCACCTGGTCGCCGATGGCAACGCCAACACGGCGCGAAGGATCGTTGCCCGTCGAGAACACACCATAGGGCAGGTTCTGGATCGGGAAATCCGATGTCGGATCAACGTCGATGAAGGAACGCAGCTTGGGATCGTTGGGATGGCTCATCGAGATATCGCTTTCAAAAAAATAAAGTTACTCGGCGTCGGGCTGGCGGCCCGGTTCGGCAGCGGCGAAAGCATCGAGCTTGGCCGCGGCGGCATCAATGCCGCTGATACGCGGATAGGGCGCGAGATCGACGCCGAAGCGTCGCGCATTGAAGACCTGCGGCACGATACAGATGTCTGCGAGGGTCGGCTGCTCGCCCAGCGCGAACGGTCCCGGCAATTCCTTGAGCCTGGCCTCGATGGCGTCGAAACCACTGGTGATCCAGTGCTGCGACCATGCCGTGCGGGTCGGCTCGTCGACGCCCATCTTGATCAGCCGATTCAGCACCCGCAAATTGCCGATCGGATGAATATCGCTGGCGACGATTAACGCGATCTCACGGGCGATCGCCCGCTGAACCGCATCTCCGGGCAGCAGCGGAGGTGTGGGATGCGTTTCATCGAGATACTCTATGATAGCGATCGACTGCGCCAGGCTGAAGCCGCCTTCGATCCAGAACGGCACCAGACCGGCCGGATTGACCTTCAGGTAATCCGGCGCGTTCTGCTCGCCCTTGCGCAGATGGATGAACTTGTGCTCCGCGCTCAACCCTTTCAGGCCGAGCGCAATGCGAACGCGGTAGGCCGCTGTGGAGCGAAAATAGCCGTAGAGCGTGGCGTTATGAGCGTCTGACATCGGATCCTTGGGCGTTTCTTGGGCGTTTCCTGGGCGTTTCATGAATGCTTTACGGCTTGGTCGGATCGAAACGTTTTTCCAGCCCGTTCCAGCAGTCCGAATAATCGTCCTGCAGCGTGCCCGAGGACGCCGCATGGGCGGTGACCCGTTGCGGGAAACGCGTTTCGAACATGAACGCCATGGTGCCCGTCAACTTGACCGGCTTCAGTTCACTGTTGCTGGCATGGTCGAATGCCTCGCGGTCCGGCCCATGCGGCAGCATGCAGTTGTGCAAGCTGATGCCGCCCGGCGTGAAGCCCTGCGGCTTGGCGTCATAGACGCCGTACAGCAACCCCATGAATTCCGACATGATGTTCATGTGATACCAGGGCGGCCGGAAGGTGTTCTCCGCCACCGCCCAACGCTCCGGGAAAATCACGAAATCGATGTTGGCGGTACCCGCGGTCTCCGACGGCGAGGTCAAGACCGTGAAGATCGAGGGATCCGGATGATCGAAGCCGATTGCGCCGACCGGCGAGAACGTTCGCAGGTCGTATTTGTAGGGCGCGTAATTGCCGTGCCAGGCGACGACGTCGAGCGGCGAATGCTCGATATCGGCGGCCCAGAGATTGCCGCCCCATTTGACATACATCTTCGAGGGCGCGTCGCGGTCCTCATAGGCCGCGACCGGTGTCAGGAAGTCGCGGGGATTGGCGAGGCAATTGGCGCCGATCGGCCCGCGCTCCGGCAACGTGAAGGCGCCACCATAGTTTTCGCAGAGATAGCCACGTGCAGGACCTGCCGGAATCTCGACCCGGAATTTGACGCCGCGCGGGATCACCACGATTTCGCCGGGCTCTGCATCGATCACCCCGAACTCGGTGACCAGGCGGAGATTGCCCTGCTGCAGCACGAACATCATCTCGCCGTCGGCATTGTAAAAATGCTGGTCCACCATCGACTTGGTGATGAGATAGACATGTGCCGCCATGCCCGCCTGGGTGTTGGCATCGCCGGCAGTGGTCATGGTCTGCACGCCCTGCAGGAACGTCACCTCGCCGCTCGGCATCGGCGCTGGATCCCAGCGGTACTGGCCGATCGGCAATTCGCCTTCGAGGCACGGCGCGGTTCGCCACAGCCCGGCATCGACTTTGGTGAAGCGGCCGGAATGCCGCACTGAGGGGCGGATGCGATAGAGCCAGGAGCGCTCATTGGTTCCGCGCGGCGCGGTAAAGGGTGAGCCCGACAATTGTTCGGCATAGAGCCCATAGGCGCAACGCTGCGGCGAGTTGCGCCCGATCGGCAGGGCGCCGGGCAATGCCTCGGTCTCAAAGCTGTTGCCGAAGCCGGACATGTAGCCCGGCGTCACATTGGCGGTGGATTGACTGACAATGCCAGAAGCTGCGCTGTAATTCGCTGCGTTGTAATTCATGGTCATCCTCCCTGAAGGGCCGCCCACATCTCGCGATCACGCTCTGCCGTCCAGATCACCGGGTCATCGATCCCCGAAGCCTCGTCGAAGGCGCGGGAGACATTGAATGGCAGGCAGTGCTCGTAGATCGCAAACGTCGAGAATTTCGGATCCATCGCCTCGCGCGTCGCGGCCCAGTTGTCCTTCAGGCTGCGTCCCTTCGCGACCGACGTCTCCGCGGTGCCGTACAATGTGGTGACGAAATCACGGGTCATGGCGATAGCCTCGCGAACGGTCGAGGTCCCCTTCAGCGCATCACCGCGGCCAGGTGCAATCGCCTTGGGATTGAACTCGCGGATTTCGTTCAGCGTCATCGGCCACTCGCGCAGGTGCGCGTCACCGCAATAGCAGGCCGAGTGGTATTCGATGAGGTCGCCGGAGAACATGACTTCGGCGTCCGGTACCCAGGCCACGATATCACCGGAGGTATGACCGGCCCCCAGTTGCATCAGCTTGACCTCACGCTTGCCGAGGAAGATCGACATCTCGCCTTCGAACGCCAGCGTCGGCCAGGTCAAACCGGGAATGCTCTCCGCGTCGCGGAACAGCCGCGGAAACCGGCCGAACTCCGAATCCCAGTCCTGCTGCCCCCGCTCCTCGATCAAGCGGTAGGTTTCGCTGGACGCGACGATGCCTTGCGCCTGATAAGCCGATGCACCGAGCACCCGCACCGCATGGTAGTGCGACAGCACCACGTATTTGATCGGCTTGTCAGTGACGGTCTTGACCCGCTCGATCACGCTCTTGGCCATCGCAGGCGTCGCCTGCGCGTCGAACACCAGGCAGCCATCGTCGCCGACAATCACAGCGGTGTTCGGATCGCCTTCCGCGGTAAACGCGTAGAGATCGGTGCCGATCTCGGAAAACGTGATCTTTTTATCTGCAAGATCGGTGGTGGAGGCGAAGCCTTTGGCGTTCATTCGATCATCTTCCTTTTTGACTCTTACTTTACGTTGCGGTCTTGGTCACAAGTCCGCGCTTGGCAAGGGCAACAGCGTCCTGCAGGACATCGATGTCACCGATATGATTGGCAAGGATCAGCACCAGCGCCGCATCGAGCGCTGCGCTGTCCTCATCGCCGAGGCCGCGATGGGCCTCGACCACCAGCCGGAATGCATCATCCGGCTTGGCGAAATTTGAGCTCGTCGACAATCCCATCTCGCCCCCTCACTGATGACCGGTGGCGCGCAACAGCGCCGCGTCGAGCGCAGCACGGGTCGGATGCCGGAACCGCGCCGCGACATAACCGTCGGGCCGCAGCAGATACGCCGTGCCGGGCTCGGCGTCGTAACGTTGCGCAAGCAAGCCGGATGAATCCGCCAAGGCCTCGCCCGTGCCGACACGCACGACGCCGACGCCGTCAGGCGCCGTGACAGCCTCACCATTGGCGAACTGCAGCAGCGTGAAGTCGCGGCCCGCATCATTGAACGCATCGGTGAAATAGCTGCCGTCGCCCCCTCGTGTCGTCAGTGGAGCATCGAGCAGCGAAGCGCCCGGCGCCACGCCGCCGGCCCAGACATCCGCATCGTCGCTGGACAGCGGCGTGTCATAGACCGACGGCACCGACAACCGTCCGCCATTGATCATGCGCTTGCCGAAATCGGTTTCCTTGGCCAGCGCCAGCACGGCGCGCCGCAGTCGTTCTTCCTCGCGCGAACTCGGCGCCATGAAATCGGTCGAGCGCGTCGACTCGCGGATATTCTCGTCCGCCGCCGCGCTGCGCTCGGTGTGGTAGGTTTGCAGCAGGGACTCCGGCGACGTTCCCTTCAGGACCCGCGATAGCTTCCATGCCAGGTTTTCGGCGTCTTCCAGTCCTGAGTTGGCGCCGCGGGCGCCGAACGGCGACACCTGGTGGGCGGCATCGCCCGCGAAAATCACGCGGTCATGGATAAAGCGCTCCATGCGGCGGCACTGGAATTTGTACAGCGAGATCCATTCAAACGCGAAGTTGTCATGGCCGAGCATGCGCACGATCCGCGGCCGTACATTCTCCGGCTTTTTCTCGGTCACGGGATCGGCGTCGGGACTGAGCTGCAGGTCAATCCGCCAGATGTTGTCCGGCTGACTGTGCAACAGCGCCGAACGCCCGGCATGAAACGGCGGATCGAACCAGAACCAGCGCTCGCTGGGGAAATCCGCGGCCATCTTGACGTCCGCAATCAGGAACTGATCTTCGAACACCTGGCCAGCGAAATCCGCGCCTACCATTTGCCGCAACGACGAGCGCGCGCCGTCGCAGGCGATCACATGGGTCGCGGCAATCCGATAAGGCCCCTCGGGGGTCTCGATGGTCAGGCTGACATGATCGTTGCGCTGGTCGAGCCCCGTGACCTTGTTGCGCCAGCGCAGGCTGATGCCCGGCAACTCCGCAGCGCGCTCCACCAGATAGGCTTCGGCATAGAACTGCTGCAGATTGATAAAGGCCGGCATCTTGTGGCCGTCTTCGGGCAGCAGGTTGAACTGATAGATCTGCGATGCACCGTGAAATATCTTGCCAACGCTCCAGACCACGCCCTTGTCAACCATACGTTTACCGACACCGAGCCTGTCCCAGAACTCCAGCGAACGCTTGGAGAAGCAGATCGCGCGCGAGCCCTCGCCGATCCGATCGGCGTCGTCCAGCAGCACCACGGCATGGCCGCGCTGGGCCAGGTCGATCGCCAGCGACAATCCCACTGGACCGGCACCAATCACGACCACAGGATGATGTGCGCTCGCAGCAAGCGGACGATCCTGATCCGGATGGCGCTGATAGCCGAATTGGGTGGTTGCACCGGCGGTCATCGAATATTCCCCCGATCTGCGTCTTTTATAAAGTGCTGGCGTTATCGCGCGCCGGACGCTAAAATTAGTCTCACGTGCAACTATATACGCCGACTGCCCCCAGCCCGTCAACCGGGCGCCTCGGTTTAGCGTCCTTATTTGATTTCGGGTCCTTATTTCATGAAGAAACTCGACCTCCTGAAGTTCGTCCCGTTCCGCATGAACCGGCTGTCGGCCGAGATCAGCACGGCCTTGTCCAGCGAATATCGTGACCGCTACGGCATCGAAGTCCCGGAGTGGCGGGTGCTGGCCACCCTGGGCTTTCGCGAAGAGCCTTGCACGGCGCAATTCATCGTGCAGCATACGTCGACGCACAAATCGACCATCAGCCGCGCGGTGACGAGCCTGCTCGAGCGTGGATTGATCGAGCGGGTGGAAAGTCAGGTGGACCGGCGCGAGTACGGCCTGCAGCTGTCTCGCGAAGGCAAGGCCCTTTACCAAGGGTTGATCCCCCGGCTGCTGAACCGCGAACGCGAAATCCTGGCATGCCTGTCGACGACGGAATTGCGACAATTCGAAAATGCACTGGCCAAGATCGAAAAAAGCTTCGAGCTGACGCAAACCGACGTGCTGCCGGACACGCCGAAGGACCACGAGCGCGCATAGATCGCCCGTTGGCGAGCATAACCCGCATAGTGAATTCGCCGCGGATGGCATTTTGGAGGCAGCGCCGCCGCGCGCCTCGCCTTTGACTCATCTATTTCTGCAAATAAAGTAGAGATATTGGCGTCCCTCCCGGGATACTTTTGGCGGTATTGCGCGTTACTCCCCTTGGCAACCCGCGCGGCCCCGCGCTGGATCGAATAGAACAGGCATCATGAATCCTATCAAACAGCTTCAAAAGCATGGTCAGGCCGTCTGGCTCGATTTTCTGGCGCGCAATTTCATCGCCAAGGGCGACCTGAAAGCGCTGATCGACAAGGACGGGGTCCGCGGCGTGACCTCCAATCCCTCGATCTTCGAAAAGGCCATCGGCGGCAGCGCCGAATATGACGACACGATTTCAAGCCTGTTGAAGGAACGCGACCGTCCGGTGGGCGACCTCTACGAGGCGCTCGCCATCGAGGACATCCAGCACGCTGCAGACGTGCTGCGGCCGCTCTACGACGAGGTCAAGGCTGACGACGGCTATGTCAGCCTCGAAGTGTCGCCCTATCTTGCACGCGATACCTCCGGCACCATCGCGGAAGCCGAACGGCTGTGGCGCGAGGTGCACCGCGACAATCTGATGATCAAGGTGCCGGGCACCCCGGAAGGCTTGCCCGCCGTGGAGAAGCTGATCGGACAAGGCATCAACGTCAACATCACGCTGCTGTTTTCACAAAAACTTTACGCAAGTGTTCTCGAAGCCTACATCACCGGCCTGGAAAAATGGGTCGCCGGCGGCGGCGATCCCTCCAAGATCGCCAGCGTCGCAAGTTTCTTCGTCAGCCGGATCGATTCCGCCGTCGACAAGGAACTCGATCAGAAGATCGCCGCGGCCAACGACAAGGACAAGAAGGCTGCGCTTGAAGCCTTGAAGGGCAAGGTGGCGATCGCCAACGCCAAGCTTGCCTACCAGCATTACAAAACCGTTGTCGCGTCTGAACGCTGGAAGAAGCTCGCCGCCAAGGGGGCCCGTGTGCAGCGGCTGCTGTGGGCCTCCACCGGCACCAAGAACAAGGCGTACAGTGATGTGCTGTATGTCGAGGAACTGATAGGCCGCGACACCGTCAACACCGTGCCACCCGCAACCCTCGACGCCTTCCGCGATCACGGCAAGCTGCGCGACAGCCTCGAGGAGAATCTCCCGGAGGCAAAACGCGTACTCGCAGACCTGGCGAAGTCCGGAATTTCGCTCGACGCGATCACCGAAAAGCTTGTCGAAGAAGGCGTGCAGTTGTTCGCCGAAGCCTTCGACAAGCTGCTCGGTGCGGTCGCGCACAAGCGTGCAGCACTGCTGTCATCGGCGATCGATGGCCAGAATATCCGCCTCGCCGCCGATGTCGACAAATCGTTCAAGGCGCTCGCCAACGATTGGCGCGCCGGTGGAAAGATTCGCAGCCTGTGGGCGCGCGATGCGTCGGTCTGGACCGGCCATGACGAAAACAAGTGGTTGGGCTGGCTCGACGCACTGACCCGCGAACAGGCCGCGTTGCCGCGCTATCAGGCTTTCGCGAAATGGGTCAAGGATACGAAGTTCACCGATGCCGTGGTGCTTGGCATGGGCGGCTCAAGCCTCGGACCGGAGGTGATTGCAACCACGTTTGGTACTGTCGCAGGTTTCCCCCGGCTGCACATTCTGGATTCGACCGATCCGGAGCAAGTCCGGCGCATGGACGCCGCAATCAAGGCGAACACGACACTGTTCATTGTTTCCAGCAAATCCGGCGGCACCACCGAGCCGAATGCGCTGATGGATTATTTCCTGGCTCGGGCCGGCGAAAAGCTTGGCGACAAGGCCGGTGGCCATTTCGTTGCTGTCACCGATCCCGGATCGTCGCTCGAGAAGGTGGCCAAGTCCCGTGGCTTCGCCCATGTCATCCATGGCGAGCCGACCATCGGTGGCCGCTATTCAGTGCTGTCGCCGTTCGGCCTGGTGCCGGCTGCGGCCGCCGGTCTCGATCTCGTCAAGTTCCTTGACGCCACCGCGTCCATGGCCCGCGCCTGCGGGCCGGATGTGCCGCCGGATGAAAATCCGGGCGTGCAGTTGGGGCTGGCACTGGGCGCCGCCGCACAGCACGGCCGCGACAAGATCACGTTGACGGCATCTAGACCAATCGCCGACTTCGGCGCCTGGGTGGAACAATTGATCGCCGAGTCCACCGGCAAGAACGGCAAGGCACTCATTCCGCTCGAAGGCGAGACGCTGGGCAAGCCAGATGTCTACGGCAATGATCGCGTTTTCATCGATCTGCGCACCGGAGATGATGGCGATGCCGATCGCGAAACCTCGCTCGCGGCGCTGGAAAAGGCTGGCCATCCGGTGGTTCGGATCACTGTCACCGATCTCTTGCATATCGGCCAGGAGTTCTTCCGGTTCGAGATCGCCACTGCGGTCGCCGGCTCCGTGATGGGGATCAACCCATTCGACCAGCCTGACGTCGAAGCCGCCAAGATCAAGACACGCGAACTGACGGCCTCGTTCGAAAAGACTGGCTCACTTCCCGATGAGACGGCAGTCGCGACCGATGGGGCGATTGCGATCTATACCGATGCCAAGAACGCCGACGCCCTGCGCAAGGCTGGCGCCAATGGCGGCGTCGCGTCCTGGCTGAAGGCCCATCTCGGACGGATCCAGGGCGGCGACTACGCCACCCTCCTGGCCTACATCGACCGCGACGATGCCCATCTCGCCACCACCCACGCGATGCGGATGGCGATCCGCGACCGCAAGCATGTGGCGACCTGCGTCGGCTTCGGCCCGCGCTTCCTGCATTCGACCGGACAGGCCTACAAGGGCGGGCCGAACACCGGCGTGTTCCTGCAGATCACCGCTGACGACGCGAAGGACCTCCCGGTGCCCGGACAAAAAGCCAGCTTCGGCGTGATCAAAGCGGCGCAGGCTCGCGGCGACTTCGACGTGCTGACCGAACGCGGGCGACGCGCGTTGCGGCTGCATATCAAGGGTGACCTCGCCAAGGGTCTCTCCGCCATTCACGCAGCGGTCGATTCCGCGCTCAAGTAGGACAGGACAAGCACATGCAGATCGGCCTCATCGGCCTTGGGCGCATGGGCGGCAACATCACACGCCGCCTCATCACCCACGGCAAGCATCAAGTCGTGGTCTATGACCAGAACGCCAAGGCCGTCAGCCAGCTGGCCGGAGACGGCGCCACAGCCAGTTCATCACTTGATGATCTGGTGAAGAAGCTCCGGGCGCCGCGAACGGTCTGGGTGATGCTGCCCTCGGGCAAGATCACCGAAGACACCATCACCGCGCTCGGCAAATCATTACAGCGGGGCGACACCATCATCGATGGCGGCAACACTTTCTGGCAGGATGACATCCGCCGTGCCAAGACGCTGCAAGAGCTCGGCATTCACTATGTGGATGTCGGCACCAGCGGCGGCGTGTGGGGACTCGATCGCGGCTACTGCATGATGATCGGCGGCGAGAAGGAGATCGTCGATCGGCTCGATCCGATCTTCCAGACTCTGGCGCCGGGCGCCGGCAGCATCCCGAAGACGCCGGGCCGCGACGGCCGGGATCCACGCGCCGAGCAAGGCTATATCCATGCCGGCCCGAATGGCGCCGGACATTTCGTCAAGATGGTGCACAACGGCATCGAGTATGGCCTGATGCAGGCCTATGCCGAGGGCTTCGATATCCTGAAGAACGCCAATATCGACGCGCTGCCTGCCGAACATCGCTTCGACCTCAATGTCGCTGATGTTGCCGAGGTCTGGCGCCGCGGTAGCGTCGTTACCTCATGGTTGCTTGACCTCACCGCCACCGCGCTCGCCGGCAACGAGACGCTGGACGCCTATTCCGGCTTTGTCGAAGATTCCGGCGAGGGCCGCTGGACCATCGATGCGGCGATCAACGAAGCCGTACCCGCCGAGGTGATCACCACCGCGCTCTATGCCCGCTTCCGTTCGCGCAAGGAACACACCTTCGCGGAGAAGATTTTGTCCGCCATGCGGCATGGCTTCGGCGGGCACGTCGAGCCGCCGAAGAAATCCTGAGGAACGCCAATTTCCGCTCCAAAGGCTTCCGATCCAAGATTGCCCATAGGTTCCTGATGAGTTCAGACACGACCACCAAGCCGAAAGCCCCCGAGCCCTGCTGTTTTGTCATTTTTGGTGTGACCGGAGATCTCGCCCATCGCCTGGTGACGCCGGCGCTATACAACCTGGCTGAGGCCGGACTATTGCCGGACGACTTCTGCGTGGTCGGCGTCACTCGCACCGAAATGCAAAGCCAGTCGCTGCACGACGACTTGATGAAGGCCCTGAAGCAGTTCGCCACCCGCCCGATCAACGATGACGTCGCCAAGAAGCTGTTCGATTGCGTCAGCGCCGTGCACGCGGATCCCAGCGAAAAAGGCTCGTTCGAACGGCTGAAAACCCACCTGGACGGCATCGCCAAGCGCGGCATCAAGAACCATCTGTTCTACCTGGCGGTGCCGCCAACCGCTTTCAAGCCGATCTGCGAGGAACTTGGCAGCGCCGGGCTGTTGAGGGAGGAGAACGATGCCTGGCGGCGTCTGGTCATCGAGAAGCCGTTCGGTATCGACCTCGATTCGGCAAAACAACTCAACCATGATCTGCTCGAGATCGTCGACGAACACCAGATCTATCGTATTGATCACTATCTCGGCAAAGAGACAGTGCAGAACATCCTGGTGTTTCGTTTCGCCAACGGCATGTTCGAGCCGATCTGGAATCGCAATCACATCGATCACGTGCAAATCACCGTATCCGAGACCGTCGATGTCGGCCGACGCGGCAGTTTCTACGATGCCACCGGCGCGATGCGCGACATGGTGCCGAACCACTTGTTCCAGCTGCTGTCTCTGGTGACCATGGAACCGCCTTCGCGGTTCGATGCGCACTCGGTACGATCGGAAAAGGGCGAAGTGCTGGCCGCTATCCAGATCCAGACTCCGGAGGAGGCGCTGCACAACTCCGTCCGCGGCCAGTACGTGGCTGGCCGGGTCGGCGACAAACAGATCGGCGACTATCGCAACACACCTGATGTCGATCCCTCCAGCGTCACCGAAACCTTTGCGGCCATGAAGCTGACCATCGACAACTGGCGCTGGGCCGGCGTGCCGTTCTATCTGCGCACCGGCAAAGCATTGACGTCGAAACGCACGGAAGTGGCGATCCGCTTCAAGCAAGCGCCGTTTTCGATGTTCCGCGCCACCGAAGTGGAACGGTTGTCGCAGAACTATCTGGTGATCGGGATCGAGCCGACCGAAGGCATCACGCTGCAGTTCAACACCAAGGTGCCTGGACCCACGGTAGCGATCGACGGCGTCGAGATGAGCTTCAAGTACAAGGATTACTTCCGCGCTTCCCCCAGCACCGGCTACGAGACACTGATCTACGACTGCATGATCGGCGACAACATCCTGTTCCAGCGCGCCGACAGCGTCGAGGCTGGCTGGCAGGCGGTGCAGCCATTCCTCGATGCCTGGAAAAAAGCCGATGGCGAGGGACTGGCGCTCTATCGCGCCGGCACCGATGGGCCGCGCGAGGCCCACGGCCTGATCGAGCGGGACGGACGCCGCTGGCGCAGGCTGAACGGCCAATGAGCAACGCCGCCCACGCGCGCGACGTGATCGTGGTGCCCGACGCCGCGGCGCTAGCAGCATCGGCGGCGCAGCGCCTGGTCGACCGGATCGCGGACAGCGGCGCGCGCCCCGCGATCTGCCTGACCGGCGGCTCGACACCGAAGCGGATGTATGAACTGCTGGCGACGCCATTGTGGCGCGACCGGATTCCCTGGCTTCAGGTACACTGGTTCATCGGCGACGACCGCTTCGTGCCGCCGGATGATCCCCTGAACAACATGGGCATGGCGCGCCGGGCTTTTCTCGATGTCTGCGCACCGGCCGGCAATATTCATGCGATTTCACCGGCCGCCACGCCGGATGCCGCCGCGCAGCTCTATGAGAGCGAACTCAGGGAGTTTCATACCGCACATCGTGCAGGCAAACCGCTGTTCGACCTGGTGTTGCTGGGCGTGGGCCCGGACGGGCACACCGCCTCGCTGTTTCCGAACGCTCCTGCATTGACCGAACAGTCTCATTGGGTCGTCGGCGTTGCCCACGCCAATGTCGCGCCGTTCGTGCCACGGGTCAGCCTGACGCTGCCCTGCCTCGCGCAAACCCGCGAGATGCTGTTCCTGGCTGCGGGCAACGACAAACAGGACATCCTGCGCCGGGTCTTTGCCGGTGAGGATCTGCCCGCGGGCCACGCGCAGGCCGCCGGCGGCAAGACGCTCTGGATGCTCGATCAGGCGGCCGCGCCGTCCCCCGCCCCATGACCGGCGCCGTCGCAACGCGGCTTCCGGTCGCCATCATCCTGATGGGCGTCTCCGGCTCCGGCAAAAGCACCGTCGCCGAGGCTCTGGCGCGCCGCACCGGCTTTGCCGTCGAGGATGCCGACGCCTTCCATCCGCAGGCCAACATCGACAAGATGCATGCCGGCATTCCACTCACCGACGATGATCGCTGGCCCTGGCTGCGCGCCATCGCGGCTGCGATCGACCGCAATGCCGAGACCGGCTGGCCGGTCATCATCGCTTGTTCGGCGCTGAAGCGCGCCTATCGCGACGTGTTGGTGCATGGCCGCGATGATGTGCGGATTGTCTACCTAAAAGGTAGTCGCGACCTGATCGCGCGCCGCCTCGCTGCGCGCCGCGATCATTTCATGCCGCCGTCGCTGCTCGACAGTCAGTTCGCCACCCTGGAGGAACCGGCTCCGGATGAGCCGGTGATGGCCGTCGACATCGACGCGGACATTGACACCATCGTGACCGCCATCATCGTCCGGCTGGCGCTTGCCGACGCAATCAAGGAACGAAGCCGATGACCCCGATCCGGTTGGTGATCTCAGACGTCGACGGCACGCTGGTGACCAGCGACAAGCAGTTGACGCCAGCCACACGCGACGCGGTGCGCGCGCTGCGTGACCGCGGCATCGCCTTCACCATCACCAGCAGCCGCCCGAGCTTCGGCATGAAGGCGGTGGTCGACGCCCTGAAGATCGACCTTCCCTTCGGCCCGTTCAATGGCAGCGCGATCGTCAATCCCGATCTGTCGGTGGTAGAGACGCAGGTCATTCCACTGGCGGCAGCGAAGCAAAGCCTGGCCTTCCTCGCCCGCAAAGGTGTCGACGCCTGGATTTTCACCAACCGCGAATGGATCGCGCACCGCGATGACGGGAAGTATGTCTCGCACGAGCAAATGACCATCCAGACCGATCCGGTGTTCACGACCGACGATACGCCCTATGTCGACAAAGCCTGCAAGATCGTCGGCGTCAGCGCGGATTTCGCGTTGCTGGTCCAATGCGAGACCGAACTGCAGGCCGAAATCGGATCACAGGCCCATGCGGTGCGCTCGCAGAACTATTACCTCGACATCACCCCGCCCGGCGTCAACAAAGGCACCTTCGTCGCCGCCATGGCAAAACGCCTGGGGATTCCGCTGGAGAACGTCGCAACGATCGGCGACATGCAGAACGACGTGCCGATGTTCAAAACCAGCGGGCTGTCATTCGCCATGGGCAATGCCAGCGATGCGGTGAAGGCGCAGGCCTCGCGTGTGACCGCATCGAACGCGGAGGATGGATTCGCCAAGGCGATGGCGGAGATTTTAGAAGCGCGAGGCTGATTGGCCTAACGGACACATCTTAATCCGTCATCCTGAGGTGCGCGCCCTTGCGCGCCTCGAAGGATGAGCGGCCCGGGCCGTTCATCCTTCGAGGCTCGCTGCGCTCGCACCTCAGGATGACGGGTCATCACTTCGAGCGTTGCATGGCCGGCTTCTTGCTCGAATGCAGCGCCTCGTAAATATTATGCGCCGTGTTGATCAGCGCAATGTGCGTCAACGCCTGCGGGAAATTCCCGGTCTGCCGCCGGCCCACGGTGTCATATTCCTCCGAGATCAGCCCGACATCGTTGGCGACGCCGGCGACGCGCAGGAACAGCTCCCGCGCCTTGTCGATATCACCGCGCATGACGTGGACATCGGCCAGCCACAGCGTGCAGGCGAGGAAGGCCCCCTCGATCGGCTCGACCTCCCCTGGTCGCGGCTCGCGCGGATCGTGGCGCAGCACGAAACCGTCGCGCATCAGGTGTTGTTCGATCGCATCGATCGTGCCGGTCACGCGAGGATCCGAGGCCGGAATGAACCCGACCGCGGGCAGCAGCAACAGGCTGGCATCGAGGGTGGTCGCGGCATAGTCGACCACGAATGTGCCGGTCTCCTTGTTGAAGCCGTTAATGCAGATGTCGGCATGGATGCGATCACGCAGCGCCCGCCAGTCGTCGAGCGGTGCATCATAGCCATAAGCCTCCGCGCTTTTTATGCCGCGATCGAACGCCACCCAGCACATCACCTTGGAAAACACATAGTGCTTACCGGCACCGCGCACCTCCCAGATGCCGCTGTCGGGAAGCTGCCAGACCTCCGCCACATGGTCCAGGATCGCGCATTCCAGCGACCAGGTGCCTCCGTCCAGCTCGACGTTCTCTTTGCGGGCCTGATGAAAAGTGTCCATCAGTTCGCCATAGACATCGAGCTGCAGCTGGGCATGCGCGGCGTTACCAAACCGCACAGGCTTGGAGCCCTCATAGCCGGGCAACCAGTCGGCCTCCCATTCCAGCAGCCGCCGTTGTCCGGTGATGCTGTACATGATCTGCAGATCCGACGGCGAGCCTGCGACCGAACGCAGCAGCCAGTTGTGCCACGCCCCGGCTTCCTCGTGGTAGCCGCTGTTCATCAGCGAAAATAGCGTAAAGGTGGCGTCGCGCAGCCAGCAGTAGCGGTAGTCCCAGTTACGGGCACCGCCGACTTTTTCCGGCAGCGACGAGGTCGGAGCCGCAACGATACCCCCGGTCGGCGCATAGGTCAGCGCCTTCAAGGTGATCAGCGAGCGCTGCACCAGGGCGCGATGCTTGCCGTCATAGCTGTTGCGGCGCGACCAGTCGGTCCAGAAGGTTTCTGTATCGATCAAGGCCTGATCCGGATCGATCGGCTTGGGCACCGGCAGATGCGACGCCTGGTAGGTGAACACGAACGGCACCAGGTCTCCGGCCTTCACATCAAATTCCGCAACGGTGGTCATGTTCTCGCCGCGCACGTCCACAGGCGTCCGCAGCACAGCCATGTCCGGGCCTGCGATGGCCAGGACGGTGTTGTCTTCCAAGCGTTGTACCCACGGGATGTTGGCGCCAGTGCCGAACCGGATCACCAGCTCCATTGCCATGGTCACTTTGCCGCTGTCGCCACGCACGAAGCGCACGATGTCGGAGGCCTCGCCGCGCGGAGGCATGAAGTCGATCAGCGTGACGACACCGTCATTACATGAGAAGCGCGTCTCGAGGATCAGGGTTTCGCCGCGGTAAGCGCGGGTAATCGACCGCGCTTTGTGCTTCGGCGCCATCAACCAGCGGCCGTGATCCGGCGTGCCTAGCAGCGCGGCAAAACAGGCTTCGGAATCAAACGCCGGCCAACACAACCAGTCGATTGAACCGTCGCGGCCGACCAGCGCCGTGGTCAGACAATCCCCGATCAGGGCGTAATCTTCGATGGGCGACGGCAAGTGTCCTCACGGGAAAACAGCGGTAACAAGGGGAACTTGAATCCGGCGCGAAAGTTCCCGCGCACACTGCCCGCAACTTGTCGTGAAGACGATACAGCCCAACCGTCAGGCGTCGGAAGTGAATCGTTCGACCAGAAAATCGATGAAAAGACGTACCTTCAAAGCCAGGTGCCGGGTCGGGGGATAGATCGCGGAGAGGATCAGCGGCGGCGCGCTGTAACCGGACAGGCACACCCGCAACGTGCCCTGGTCGAGCGCTTGGCCGGCGATGAAGGCCGGCAGCAGTGCGATCCCCCGCCCCTTGATGGCGGCGTCGCGCAACACCTCGGCGTTGTTGACGCACAGCGTCCACGGCGGCTGAATCCAGTGGTCACCATCCTTCCCGCTCAGCTTCCACTGGTTGCCGGTCGAGAGATATCCGTACGTCAGGCAGGCATGGTCGCGCAGATCTGTCGGATGCATCGGCTCGCCGTGGGCCTGGAAATAATCCGGCGACGCGCAGATCACACGATCGATCGGCATGATCTTGCGCGCGATCAGGCTGGAGGCCTCGAGGTCTGCGATCCGCAAGGTGACATCAAGTCCATCCTGCACCGGATCGACATGCTGGTCACTCAACGTCAGCTGGATCCGCAATTCAGGATACTGCGCCATGAAGTCGGCGACCGCCGGTCCAAGTTGCAGGGTGCCAAACGACATCGGCGCATTGACCCGCAAAAGCCCACGCGGTGTTGCCTGCAGGTCGGTCACCGCCTGATCGGCAGCGTCGAGATCGGACAACACGCCCAGCACACGTTCGAAATAGGCTTGTCCGTTTTCGGTGGGACTGACATGCCGCGTGGTGCGGTTGAGCAACTGGACGCCCAGCTCGTTTTCCAGGTCGCCGATATATTTGCTCACCGCAGAGCGCGACAGCCGCAGGGTGCGGCCGGCTTCCGAAAAGCTTCCGAGTTCGACGACCTTCACAAAGGCGCGCAGGCCTTCGAGCTTATCCATTGCAGTTCCCCAACGATTGTCCCCAATTCATAGACAGTTATGTCATATCTTGCCAGATTGTCTTTGATTGTGGCCTCTCCAATATCTCTCAGCAGAAGAGCGAGGAGCTCGAAAAGGCAGGAGATTCCCACATGTCAGGTATTCACCACGTCACCGCCATCGCCGGTAACGCATTGCGTAATTTCGACTTTTACACCCGCACCCTGGGGCTGCGGTTCGTCAAGAAAACCGTGAATTTCGACGATCCCGGCACCTATCATTTCTATTACGGTGACGAGGCCGGCCATCCAGGGACCATCCTCACCTTCTTCCCGTGGGAGCATGCGGCCGCGGGGCGTGGCGGTGTCGGCCAAACCCGGCAGACCACGTTCCGGGTGCCGGCCCGCTCGATTGGTTACTGGACCCATCGCTTCATCGAAAAGGGTGTGGCCCATGAGGCGCTTGAAAAGCGTTTCGGTGAAGCCGTGCTCTCCTTTACCGATCCCGATGATATGAGCCTTGCGCTGGTCGGCGTAGCCGGGGCGGAAGATGAGACCGGCTGGAGCAACGGCGACGTGCCGGCGGAGCACGCGATCCGCGGCTTCCATGGCGTGACGCTGCTGCTGGAGAGCGCCGTAAAGACCGGCGCGATCCTGACCGATGTGTTCGGCTTCAAGCAGACCGGGCGCGAAGGATCGATCATCCGTTACACGGCACCGGATAAAGGCGTGGGCGGCATCGTCGACATCTACGAGGCGAAGGGCTTCCTGCCGGGCCGACAGGGCCGTGGCTCGGTGCATCACATCGCCTTCCGCGCTGCCGATGATGCGGATCAGGCCGAGATGGCGCGCAAGCTGGTGCAGGAGCACGGCATGCATCCGACCGAGCAGAAGGACCGCAATTACTTCCGCTCGATCTACTTCCGCGAACCGGGCGGCGTGCTGTTCGAAATCGCCACAGACATCCCCGGGTTCGCGGTCGATGAACCGCTGGCCACACTCGGCCAGGACCTCAAACTGCCGGCGTTTCTCGAAGCCCACCGCAAGGAGATCGAGAACGTGTTGCCGGTGCTGGAGAAAGCTGCGTGATGACAAGCTCCAACTTTATCCATCGCTTCGAGCCGGGCACCCGGCTCGAAGCCTCGCCGCTGCTGCTGCTGCACGGCACCGGCGGTGACGAAAACGACCTGCTGCCTCTCGGCCAGATCGTCGCGCCGGGATCCGCGTTGCTCTCGGTGCGCGGCCGGGTGCTGGAGCACGGCATGCCGCGCTTCTTCCGGCGACTTGCGGAAGGCGTGTTCGACCACGACGACGTGGTGCGCCGCGCCCATGAGCTCGCCGACTTCGTCGACACCGCGCGAAAGACCCATCGTCTCGCGGCGCCGATCGCGCTCGGCTACTCCAACGGGGCCAACATCGCCGCCGCCATGCTGTTGTTGCGACCGCAAACCTTGCAAGGCGGCATCCTGCTGCGCGCCATGGTGCCGCTGGCCGATCCGCCCGCAGCCGATCTCTCCGGTCGATCCGTTCTGGTGATCTCCGGCGCGCACGATCCAATCGTGCCCGCGGCCAACGGCGCACAGCTTGCGGCCATGCTGAGCACGGCTGGAGCCAATGTCGAACGGCGCGTCCTGCCCGTTGGGCACCAACTGTCACAGGCGGATGTTACGCTGGCGAAACAGTGGCTGGAGACGCGGCAAGCGGCAGCGGATGCTGCAGTGAGCGGATAGAAAGCTTCAACAAACTCACGGTGTCGTTTGCCGGTTTACCGCCGGCAAACGATACTGCTCAGCTGCCCGCCTTCACGAACGCCGCGAACGCCTCGGCGTAATCCGGATGCCAGCGCGACAACGGCGGACGGTTCTCGATGATGTCGCCAGCGGCCCACTGCAGGCGCTTCTCGTCGAGCGCGCGCGGTACGTCATTGTCCGGGCACAGGATGTAGAAATCGTCGGCATTCAATCGCTCGATCATGAAATCGACGGTCTGCTCCGGGGTCCAGGCGGCAGCGGGCTTTTCGGCGCGGCCCTTCGCAGTCAATCCCGTGAAGACAAAACCCGGGATCAGCAGATGCGCGCTCAGCTTGCAATCCGGCGTGTTGCGCAGTTCGTGCTGCAACGCCTCGGTAAACGCCTTCACGCCGGCCTTCGAGACATTGTAGGCGGGATCGCCCGGCGGCGTGGTGATGCCCTGTTTCGAACCGGTGTTGATGATCAACCCTGCCCGTCCCCGCGCGATCATCGTCGGCGCGAACACCTGGCACCCATTGATGATGCCCCACAGATTGACACCGAGCACCCGCTGCCAGTTCTCATGCGGGCCAAACATCTGACTGCCAGGCTGGATACCGGCATTGTTCATGAGAATGTCCGTGCCGCCGAACCGGGACTTCACCGCCTCCTGCAGGGCCTGCACCTGCGCGACATCACTGACGTCGGTCGCCATGATCATGACATGCTCCGCGCCACACGGCGCCGCCGCGCTTACCACATCCGCTGCGGCCTTGAGCCGGTCCGCGCCGAGATCGGCGATGCAGACGCGCAGTCCCAGGCGGGCCAGCCGCGTGGCCGCGGCAAGGCCGATGCCGGAGGCGCCACCAGTGATGACTGCAACAGCTTCAGACGACAAAGCGGGATGGGACACGCGGCAATCTCCTCATTGGTGAACCGCCTTTGCATACGCTGCAATCAGCGCGAACGAAAGACGGACGGCCTGAGGGATCTTCAACTTTTACGGAGACCTCACAAGTTCTGAACCGTGTGCAATATCGCCGGACGTAACAGTTCCGCCGACGGTCGTGAAAATGTCATGCGCCCCTGACGCAGACCCAGCAGCGGTGGCGCGATTTCGGCAATCGCATTTGCTGGCGTCGTCGCGTCCAGCATCACCAGATCTGCCGGCCGATCGACCGCAACGCCGTAATCGTTGAGCCGCATCAGCCGAGCCGGTTGCGATGTGATCATTTCGAAGCAGGTCTCAAGCCCCGCCGACGTGCCGATCTGCGCGATATTGGCGTAGAGATTGGCCATCCGCACCAGCGAGCAATCACCAAAGGGGGTAAACGGGTTGAGCACATTGTTGGTGGCGAGTGAGCAGGTCACGCCTGCCCCGATCAGCCGGTGCAGCGGCGCCACTCCACGCGGCACATTGTGCGTGTGTCCCGCCCCCATCAGGAACAGGTCGGTCGCCGGCAGCGTGGTCAGCGCGACGCCAGCATTCGCAAGCCGTGTACCGATGACGGCGAGCTGCTCCAGAGACACCGCGGACAGCTTGGTGACATGGCCGGCCGCAACGCGCCCGCCGCGGCGACGGTGCTCGGTCTGGCTGCAGACCTCGTCGAGATGCATCCAGCTGGGATCGAGATCGAAGTCGAGATGAAAGTCGATATCGATGTCGAAACGAGTCGCAAGATCGAAAATGCGAGCAATTTGTCCCTGCGGATCGCTGTCCACATAGGGACAGCCGCCGATCAGATCGGCGCCATTTTCGCAGGCTTCTACCAGAAGCGCGTCCGCACCGGGATCGTTCAACAGGCCTTCCTGGGGAAACACGCAGATCTGCAGGTCGATCGCCCAGCGATACTCCTGCCGCAGCGCGCGCACGGCATGGAAGCCCTTCAGGCCGATCCGCGGGTCGACCTCGACATGAGTCCGCATCCGGTTGGTGCCCTGCAGAACCGCTTTCTCCAGCGTCCGCCGCCCGCGCTGGTAGATATCGTCTTCGGTAAAGCCCCGCTTGATCTCGGCAACCGAAGCAATCGCTTCCTGCAACGTTCCGCTTTGGCAATTGCAGCGCCCGGCAATGCAGGATTTGTCGAGATGAACGTGAGTATCGACGAGGCCCGCAGTCACCAGGCGACCATCGGCGGCAATCTCTTGCGCCTGCGCCTCGATCCGCGGCGCAATCTCGACGATGACGCCACCGCGCACGCCGATATCGACCGGTGCGGTGTGACCGGTGATGGTTGCGTGTCGAAGGATGAGATCGAGGGACATACTCTTGGTGGCTGGCTTCCTGACCATCTGCGAACATACAGAATTGCGTCAGTCCACAGCGGAAAGCAAGTTCGGAGCGGAGGTACAAATAATGCTCTATTCCTCCGGCTCCGTCGTGAACAGCAGCGGGTAGCCCTTGGCGCGGCCGGCATCGGTGGCGCGGGTCGCCTTGGTCTCGGCCACATCACGGGTAAACACCGCGACAACACAGGACCCAAGCTTGTGTGCGGTGATCATGACCTTGTGGGCCTCATCCTCGGTCATGCGAAACTCTGCCTTCAGCACCATCACGACAAACTCACGCGGCGTGAAATCATCGTTGACCAGAATGACCTTGTAGAGCCGCGGGCGCTCCACCTGGGTTCGGACCTTGGTGCGCGGCTTGGTAATGGTATTGCTCATCGGACGGACGGCTCGCGATGATGACTTGACCACGCTCATGTATTTTCTCCACGCCGCCCCCGCAATATCCACCCAAGGCGTCGCTCCCGATCTGACCTGCCGGCCCGGTATTGGCACAGGCGTTGCATACCATTTGTCCTTCGTCACGAAGAGGAAAATGGAACATGTTCAAGGGCTTCGAGATCGCACGGCGCAAGAGCACCATCGCTGCAATGGTGGCCTTTGCTGCTGCCGCAGCGATCGGCCAGCCCGCACGCGCCGAGACCGTGCTGCGGATCGCCATGACCGCGACGGATATTCCGCGCACGCTCGGCCAGCCTGACCAGGGTGGCGAGGGCAATCGCTTCACCGGATACACGATGTACGATCCGCTGACGCTGTGGGACCTCTCGTCCGCAACCAAACCGAGTGTGATCATCCCTGGGCTCGCTACCGAGTGGAGCGTGGACGCGTCTGACAAGACAAAGTGGATCTTCAAGCTGCGGCCCGGCGTCAAATTCCACGACGGTTCGCTCTTTAATGCCGATGCAGTGGTCTGGAACGTCGACAAGGTCCTGAAGACGGACGCACCGCAATACGATGCCAGCCAGGTGGGCGTCACGGTTGCGCGTTTGCCGACGCTGGTTTCAGCACGCAAGATCGATGACTTGACCGTCGAGCTGACGACCAGGGAGCCAGACAGTTTCCTGCCGTTCAACCTCACCAATCTGTACATGGCGAGCCCCGCGAGATGGCAGACCCTGTTTGAGGCCGCACCGGGCGACGACGTCAAGGCCAAATCGCAGGCAGCGTGGGCGGCATTTGCTCACGACGCTTCCGGCACCGGTCCATGGAGGATGGCGCGTTTCGTGCCGCGCGAGCGTCTCGAAGTCGTCAGAAACGAGGCCTACTGGGACACGGCGCGCGTGCCGCATATCGACCGCATGGTGCTGCTGCCGATTCCCGATGCGAACGCACGCACCGCGGCGCTGTTGTCCGGACAGGTCGACTGGATCGAAGCACCGGCGCCCGATGCCTTGCCGCAGATCAGACAGCGCGGGTTTGTGATCCAGGCCAACGAACAGCCGCACCTCTGGCCGTGGCAATTCTCGCGTGTCGAGGGATCGCCATGGAACGATATCCGCGTCCGCAAGGCGGCCAATCTGTGCATCGATCGCGATGGCATGAAGAATGGCCTGCTCGGTGGCCTGATGGCGCCCGCAACGGGCACTGTGGAGCCTGGCCATCCCTGGCGCGGCACGCCCACATTCGAGATCAAGTACGATCTGCCGGCGGCCCAGGCCCTGATGAAGGAGGCCGGCTACGGGCCGAACAAGAAACTGACGGTGAAGGTACAGACCTCCGCTTCGGGCTCCGGCCAGATGCTGCCGCTGCCGATGAACGAATATCTGCAGCAGTCGCTGGCCGAATGTTATTTCGACGTGCAGTTCGATGTCATCGAGTGGAGCGTGCTGTTCACCAACTGGCGACGTGGCGTCAAGGACCCCTCCGCCAACGGCTCCAACGCAATCAATGTCACCTCCTCGACGGTCGATCCGCTGTTCGCTCTGGTGCGCTTCCTGCAATCGGGCATGGCACCGCCGGTCTCCAACAACTGGGGTTTCACCAACAATCCGAAGTTCGACGAACTGGCCAAAAAAGCCCGCGAGACCTTCGAGCCCGGCGCACGGGACAAGGCGCTGGCCGAATTGCACGCTGCATCCGTCGACGACGCTGACTTCCTTTATGTCGGCCATGATGTCGGGCCGCGCGCGATGAGCCCGAAGATCAAGAATTTCGTGCAGCCGAAGAGCTGGTTCGTCGATTTCTCGCCGGTCACCATCGTTCCATAACGAGGCTCGAACAGACCTCGGCCGAACGGCGGACCTGAAACACGGTGTCATGATGACGTGACGCCAGGCCGCCTCAACAACCGACCGACGATAACGGCTTCGTGACAAAACAACGCCATCCACGCCGCACTGCAACCGACGGTCGATCCCTCGCGAGCCCGCGACACCTCGGGCAGCGCGCCATTGAACTGAAACCCTTGGCGGCTGCAAGAATAAGCGGCAATCTCGGCGCTCTGAGCCAGTCATTGGCACAAGCGTTGCATAACATTTCGCCATCTACGTGTAGAGGAATCGAGAGATATGTTCAGAGACTTCAAGACGTCCGGGCGTGCCATGGCTGTGATGCTGGCGCTATCAGCCGCGACATTCGCCGTCCGACAGGCCAACGCGGAAACGGTGCTGCGGATTGCAATGACCGCCGCGGATATCCCGCGCACGCTTGGCCAGCCCGATCAGGGCTTCGAGGGCAACCGTTTCACCGGCCTCACGATGTACGACGCGCTCACAATGTGGGACCTCTCCTCTGCAACCAAGCCGAGCGTTGTCATCCCCGGTCTTGCCACCGAATGGAGCGTCGACGCGAGCGACACCAAGAAGTGGACCTTCAAGCTGCGTCCCGGCGTCAAATTCCACGACGGTTCGCCGTTCAATGCCGACGCCGTGGTCTGGAATGTCGAAAAGGTCCTGAAGACCGATGCGCCACAATATGATGCCAGCCAGGTCGGCGTCACCGCCTCGCGCATGCCGACACTCGTCTCCGCACGCAAGATCGACGACATGACGGTGGAATTGACCACCAAGGAGCCGGACAGCTTCCTGCCGATCAACATCACCAACCTGTTCATGGCAAGCCCGACCAAGTGGCAGGCGCTGTATGACGCCGCCCAGGGCGCCGACGCCAAGGCCAAGGCGGTCGCGGCATGGGATGCGTTCTCGCGCGACGCATCCGGCACCGGCCCCTGGAAGATGACACGTTTCGTGCCGCGCGAGCGACTCGAACTGGCAAAGAACGACGCCTACTGGGACAAGGCCCGCGTGCCGCATGTCGACAAGATGGTGCTGCTGCCGATTCCGGAAGCCAACGCGCGCACCGCCGCATTGCTGGCCGGCCAGGTCGACTGGATTGAAGCACCTGCGCCCGATGCCGTCGCGCAGATCAAGCAGCGCGGCTTTGTGATCCAGGCCAACGAACAGCCGCATGTCTGGCCGTGGCAATTCTCCCGCGTCGAGGGTTCGCCGTGGAATGACATTCGCGTGCGCAAGGCCGCCAATCTCTGCATCGACCGCGACGGCATGAAGGACGGCCTGCTCAGCGGCCTGATGGCGCCGGCCACCGGCACGGTCGAACCCGGCCATCCCTGGCGCGGCAATCCGACATTCCAGATCAAGTATGATCTGAAGGCCGCGCAGGCGCTGATGAAGGAGGCGGGATACGGTCCCACCAAGAAACTTACGGTCAAGACCCAGACATCGGCCTCGGGATCGGGCCAGATGCTGCCGCTGCCGATGAACGAGTACATCCAGCAGGCGCTGGCGGAGTGCTACTTCGACGTCCAGCTCGACGTCATCGAGTGGAACACGCTGTTCACCAACTGGCGGCGCGGCGCCAAGGATCCGACCGCTAATGGCGCCAATGCCATCAACGTCACCTATGCGGCAATGGATCCGTTCTTCGCCATGGTGCGCTTCCTGCAGTCGGGCATGGCCCCCCCGGTCTCCAACAACTGGGGCTTCATCAACAATCCGAAGTTCGACGAACTGGTGAAGAAGGCCCGGCAGACCTTCGAGCCCGAAGCCCGCGACAAGGCGCTGGCCGAACTGCACGCCGCCTCGGTGGACGACGCCGACTTCCTCTATGTCGCCCACGATGTGGGGCCGCGCGCGATGAGCCCGAAGATCAAGAACTTCGTGCAGCCGAAGAGCTGGTTCGTCGACTTCTCACCGGTGACGATGGAGCCGTGAGGGGGCGACCAAGGCCGCTGAAGGCTGCCTTTTCGCGATACTAAAACTGTGTCGTTGCCGGGCTCTTCCCGGCAATCCCGCTTAGGGACGCACTGCCCACCTAAGCGGGATCACCGGGACAAGCCCGGTGATGACACTGTGGGAGGTGATACGCCTCCACTACAACAAACGACCTTTCACAGGTGACCGAGTGCTGGCCTATATCGCCCGACGCATCGTTTATGTGATTCCGATCGTCATCAGTGTCGCGCTGGTGTGCTTCCTGCTGGTGCATCTCGCGCCCGGCGATCCGCTGATGGCGATCCTGCCGGCGGATGCCTCGCAGGAGCTCGCGGCGCAGCTGCGCACCGCCTACGGGTTCGATCGCCCGCTTCCCGTACAGTTCGGGTTGTGGATCTGGAAGGCCCTGCACGGCGACCTCGGCATCTCCATTGCCACCGGCCGTCCCGTCCTTTCCGAAGTCATGCGCGCGGTCGGCAACACCATCATGCTGGCCTGCGCCGCTGCCGTCATCGGCTTCTCGATGGGCCTGCTGCTCGGGTTGATCGCCGGCTACTTCCGCAACACATGGATAGACAAAGTGGCGACTTCGATCGCTGTGGCCGGCGTCTCGGTGCCTCATTACTGGCTCGGCATCGTGCTGGTCATCATCTTTTCGGTGCAGCTCAACTGGCTGCCCGCGGTTGGCGCCGGGCCCGGGGGCTCCAGTGCCTGGAGCTGGGACTGGGAGCACCTTCGTTATCTGGTGCTGCCCGCAGTCACCACGGCCGCAATCCCGATGGGAATCGTAACCCGTACCGTGCGTGCGTTGACCGGCGACATCCTGTCGCAGGATTTCGTCGAAGCGCTGCGCGCCAAGGGGCTGCGCGAAACCGGCGTGTTTCGCCACGTGATCCGAAATGCGGCCCCCACCGCCATGGCGGTGATGGGATTGCAGCTCGGCTACATGCTCGGAGGCTCGATCCTGATCGAAACCGTGTTCTCCTGGCCCGGCACCGGGCTATTGCTGAACTCGGCGATCTTCCAGCGCGACCTGCCGCTGCTGCAGGGCACCATCCTGGTGCTGGCGCTATTCTTCGTGTTTCTCAATCTCCTGGTCGACGTGGCGCAGGCCTCGATCGATCCGCGCATCAAGCGAAACTGAGGAGCCGCTTCGATGAGCACCATCAGCGATACCACCGTGCAGTTGCCTGCGATGGAAAAAGCCAGAGGTTACTGGTCGACCGTCGGCCGGCGAATTTCGCACGATCCCGTCAGCATGGTGTGCGCCGCCATCCTGCTCGCCATCCTGCTGTCGGCGATTTTCGCACCATGGCTCGGCCTCGCGGATCCCTATCAGGGCTCGATGATCCGCCGCCTGCGCGCGGTCGGCACACCGAACTATCTGCTGGGCACCGATGAGTTGGGCCGCGACATGCTGGCGCGGCTGGTCTATGGCGGCCGACTATCCCTGCTGACCGGCATCCTGCCGGTCTGCCTCGCCTTCGTGGTCGGCACCTCGCTCGGCCTGCTCGCCGGCTATGTCGGCGGCAAACTCAACACCGCCATCATGCGCACCATCGACGTGTTCTACGCGTTTCCCTCGGTGCTGCTGGCGATCGCGATCTCCGGCGCGCTCGGCGCCGGCATCACCAACTCGATCGTCTCGCTCACCATCGTGTTCATTCCGCAGATCACCCGCGTGGCCGAGAGCGTCACCACCGGCGTGCGCAACCTCGATTTTGTCGACGCCGCACGCGCCTCCGGCGCGGGCCCCTTTACCATCATGCGCGTGCACATGCTCGGCAATGTGCTGGGACCGATCTTCGTCTACGCCACCGGGCTGATCTCGGTCTCGATGATCCTTGCGTCAGGCCTGTCGTTTCTCGGCCTCGGCACCAAACCACCGGAACCGGAATGGGGATTGATGCTCAACACGTTGCGCACAGCGATCTACGCCAACCCGGTGGTCGCCGCGCTCCCCGGCGCCATGATCTTTGCGGTGTCGATTTGTTTCAACCTTCTGAGCGACGGTTTACGCTCCGCCATGGACATCAGGAATTAATCCCATGAGCATGGATAGGGATCTGTTGGCCCCCCTTGCAGACCGCGGCGGCGTGGCGCAACCGCTGCTGACGGTGCAGAGCCTGACCAAACATTTTCCGGTACGCGGCGACCTGTTCGGCGAACGCAAGACGGTGCGAGCGGTCGACGACGTTTCCTTCACCGTCGGCAAGGGTGAGACCGTCGGCATTGTCGGTGAATCCGGCTGTGGCAAGTCGACTACCGCTCGGCTGTTGATGCACCTGATGAAGCGTGACCGCGGCGACATTCTCTATGATGGCATGGCGGTCGGCGGCCAACTGTCGCTGCAGGAACTGCGCCGCGGCATGCAGATGGTGTTCCAGGACAGCTACGCTTCGCTCAATCCGCGGCTGACGCTGGAGGAGTCGATCGCGTTCGGCCCGAAGGTTCACGGCATGAAGGCGACGCAGGCCCGCCTCCTGGCGCGCGACCTGCTGGGCAAGGTCGGCCTGCCCCCCGAAACCTTCGCCAACCGCTATCCGCACGAAATCTCCGGCGGCCAGCGGCAACGGGTCAATATCGCCCGCGCGCTGGCGCTGTCGCCGCGGCTGGTGATCCTGGACGAAGCGGTCTCCGCGCTCGATAAATCGGTCGAGGCCCAGGTGCTGAACCTGCTGGTCGATCTGAAACGCGAGTTCGGCCTGACCTACATCTTCATCAGCCACGATCTCAATGTGGTGCGCTACATCTCCGATCGCGTACTGGTGATGTATCTCGGCGAAGTGGTCGAGCTAGGCCCGGTCGATAGCCTGTGGGGCGCGCCGGCGCATCCCTATACGCGCGCCCTGCTGGCGGCGATGCCGAGCTCCGATCCGGACAACCGCACCCAGACCGCACCGATCACCGGCGATCCACCAAATCCGATCGACCCGCCGAAGGCCTGCCGCTTTCACACCCGCTGCCAGTTCGCAGAGACGGTCTGCTCAACCGTGGCACCGAAACTGTCGCCTGTCGGCGCCGACGGCCATCGGGTCGCCTGCCATATGGCGGTACCGGGTTCGGGCCACAGCCGCTCCGAAGCGGCTGCCATGGTCGACGGTTGATGTCCCGACCATGACAAGACAGAGATCAGCACGCGCATGACAAACCTCGTCGACGTCAAAAACCTCACCGTGCGTTTCTCCGGCGAACGCACGGTGCATGCCGTCAACAATGTCGATCTGATGCTCAAGCAGGGCGAGGTGCTGGGCCTGCTCGGCGAATCCGGCTCCGGCAAGAGTGTCACGTTACGGGCGCTGATGCGACTGCTGCCAAAGAGGCGCGCCGAGATCGGCGGCAGCATTACAGTCGCGGGACAGGATGTGCTGGCGCTCGACGACGAGCAGTTGTCAAAATTCCGCGGCCAGACCGTATCAATGATCTTCCAGGAGCCAGGGCTCGCGCTCGATCCGGTCTACACCTGTCTCTTATACACATCTAGATGTGTATAAGAGACAGGCCGACGACGGCGCTCGACGCGACCGTACAGATCCAGATCCTCTTGCTGTTGCGCCAGCTCCAGCGCGATCTCGGCATGGGCGTGATCTTCGTCACCCACGACATCGGCGTCGCCATCGAGATCTGCGACCGCATTTCGGTCATGTATGCGGGACAGGTGGTGGAGACCGGCACCTATCGCGAGATCGTGCGCGAGGCGGTGCACCCCTATCCGCGCGGCCTGCTGACTGCGACCGTGCATGGCGCCACGCGCGGCGCACGCCTAGAGACTATTCCCGGCACGCCGCCGTCGCTGGATCTTGCTCCTGGCAACTGCTCGTTTGCACCGCGCTGCCGTTTCGCCGAGCCGCGCTGCCTGGAGCAACTGCCCCCGCCGGTCGAGGTGGCCCCCGGACACATTGCGCGCTGCGTGCTGGCCAACCGCACGGGCCTCACGTCGTCTCCAGCAGCTTGAGACCGACGACGCCACCGACCACGAGTGCGAGGCAGACGAGCCGGCCGACACCCAGCGATTCCTGGAACACGACCAGGCCAAGAACAACGGTGCCAACCGCACCGATCCCGGTCCAGACCGCGTAGGCTGTGCCGACCGGCAGCATCTTCACGGCCTGCCCGAGCGCCGCAACCAGCGCCGCCAGCAACAGCAGCGAGACCGCGCTCCAGCCCGGTTTGGTGAAGCCTTCATTGAGTTTCATGGCGCCGACCCAAGCCATATCGAGCAAGCCGGCGAGGAGCAGCAGGCCCCAGGCGAGATTGGGCGTCATTGTCTGATGTCCATTTCGGTGACTTGTCGATATGGCGTCAGATCAGCTTGATGATGACCACGCCCGTCAGCAGCAGCAGCACACCGAGCAACCGGACCGCTGACACCGGCCGCTGCGGCAGGCGAAACCAGCCGAAGATGTCGACGAAAATCGAAGCCACCTGCTGGCCGGCAACGGTCAGACCCACGGCGGCCGCCGCGCCGATGACCGGGATTGCGGTGAACACCGTCGTCACATAGGTCGCGCCCGCCAACCCGCCAAGCCAGGCCCACCACGGCATGGCTGGCACGCCCTGCAGATGCGGCCGTGGTGTTTGCGGGAGAGCGAGACTGAGGATCAGAACTGCCGCCATGGCAAACGTCGCGACCATGAAGGAGGTCGCGCCCACCGCGAAGGACGCCCCGCCGAGATCGTGGCGCAGCAACGCATTGACCGCGCCCTGCACCGGCAGCACCGCACCGGCCAGCAGCGCGAGCGCGAACCAACCGAGACTCGCGAGAGACAACGCGGCGCCGGCCAGAACGTCAAGCGTCCCGAGCGTCGCGCCGATAGCGAAACCATGACCGGTGATGCCGAGCAGCCCCAGTGAATCCAGCACCAGCGACGCCAGCATCTGGCCTGCGATGATCAAGCCGACCGACACCACGGCGCCGAGCCGTGGAAACAGCAGGATGGTCGACACCACGTAGAAGGCGGAGGCCGTGCCGCCAATTGTGTGCCACCACGCGGCGCCCGGCAACGCCAGCAGCGCCGACATCGTGCCGGTAACGAGGGTTAGAAAAAACAGCACGGCGCTGCCGACCGACAATTGCAGCGTGGTCGCTGCGAACGGCGAAGCGGTCGCCTTTGCCAGTTGCGCATTGGCTCCGGCCTGGACGGCCAGGAGGCCGCCCGCACCGAATGCGAGGGCAGTGAGCAGGTTGTCCATGAGACATCTCCAAAATACTTGAAGGCAGGACGCCGGACTGCCGAGGGATTCAAATGTGACGGCATCGGGAGTCGTTTGCCTCACCCCAGCGCCAAGGCGCCGGGTCTAGCAGACTCATTCCACCATGATCGCGTGATCGCGATCGGCATCGTCAGCCACATCTATGAGATGGCCTGCGCCGCTTGCAGGCCGCATCTGCGCCCATTAAGTTTGCATCAATGCACAGGGCGATCGGCTGGGAAGATCTGCAATACATTCTGGCGGTGGCCGATAATGGCTCGCTCGCCAACGCGGCGCGTGCCCTCAAGGTCAACCACACCACGGTGCTGCGCCGAATCAACGCCTTCGAGGAGGCACACGGCCTGCGCTTGTTCGAGCGGCTCCCGACGGGCTACACACTGACTGCGGGCGGGGAAGAACTGCTCGCTGCGGCGCGGGCGATGAGGGACGTCGTCACCACACTGGAGCGCAAGCTCGCAGGCCAGGATCTGCGTATCGAAGGAAGCCTGCGCCTGACCACGACCGATACCCTGGTCGCCTCTGTGCTGCCGGAGATCCTGTCAAGATTCCACGCCGCGCATCCCGGCGTTCGGGTCGAGGTATCCAGCACAAATCTGTTGGCCAACCTCACCCGGCGCGACGCCGATGTGGCGCTCCGTCCGGCCAACAACCCGCCCGAGACATTGATCGGGCGCCGCATCAGCGAGATCGCCTTCGCAGTCTACGCGGCCCCTGACGTCATTGCCCGGCACGGCCGCTCGGAGAACCTCAAGGCGTATCGCTGGCTCGCGCCCGACGACACCCTGAGCGGATCTAGCGTCGCACTGTGGATGAAGTCGGCGCTGCCCGGCGCCGATATCGTGTTGCGCGCGGATTCGCTGGTCACCCTGCGGCAGGCTGCGATTGCGGGGGTCGGCGTCACTGCACTGCCCTGCTATCTCGGCGACAATACGCCGGGGTTGGTGCGGCTGCTGCCTGAGCCGTTCACACCAATGGCAACGTCGCTGTGGATCCTGACCCACGAAGACCTGCGCCGCACGGCGCGCGTCAACGCCTTCGTGGAATTCATCAGCAGAGCGCTCAGCGACCTGCGCCCATTGTTTGAAGGTCGTGCCTAGCGGGCCCAGCCCGTCACAATACCATGTGACCACACCCATTCCGGGCTAGCGCTTGCCGCGGGTTACTCCGCAGTGACCCACTTGACAGGCGCGTTGTCTCGCCAGCCAATACTGCAGTGGGCCATCCGACCTCACGATATCCTGAACATAATAGGAATGCAGGGAGAAATACCGATGGAGCGCTTTGCTCTCGTCATCGACGGCAAGTCCGTTCAAACCGCCGATCATTTCGAAGTGTTGAATCCCTCGACCGGCGCCGTTGCCGGCCTGGCCCCGAAAGCATCGACCGGGCAGCTGGATGATGCCGTCGCAGCCGCCGATCGTGCCCAGCGCAGCTGGGCCAAGCTCCCTGACGCCGAACGGCAACGCTTGTGCCACGCCGTCGGCGATGTCCTGAAGCAGAATGCAGAGGAGCTGGCCCGACTGCTGACCCTCGAACAGGGCAAGCCGCTCAACGGGCTCGGCTCCCGCTTTGAACTTGGTGGTGCTCAGGCCTGGACCCACCACACCGCCGATCTCGGAATTCCGGTCAAGGTGCTGCAGGACAACAACGAAGGCCGGATCGAACTGCATCGCAAGCCGATCGGAGTGGTCGGCTCGATCACGCCGTGGAACTGGCCGCTGATGATTGCGATCTGGCACATCATCCCAGCCATTCGCGCCGGCAACACCGTGGTCAACAAGCCCTCGCCCTATACGCCGCTGTCCACGCTGCGGATGATCGAACTCATGCAACAGGTGCTGCCGCCCGGGGTGGTCAATTGCGTGGCCGGCGAGGACACGCTCGGCGCTCGCATCTCGGAGCATCCGGGAATCGGCAAGATTGCGTTCACCGGATCCTCGGCCACCGGCCAGAAGGTGATGTCGTCGGCGTCGCGAACGCTGAAACGGCTCACCCTCGAGCTCGGCGGCAACGACGCCGGCATCGTGCTGCCCGATGTGGAGCCGGGGCAAATCGCCGAAGGCCTGTTCTGGGGCGCCTTCATCAACAACGGCCAGACCTGCGCTGCCCTGAAGCGGCTGTATGTGCACGATGATGTCTATGCCGAGGTCTGCGACGCATTGACCGCGTATGCCCGCAACATTCCGGTTGGTGATGGGCTCGATGAAAAGAACGTGCTCGGTCCGATCCAGAACCGGATGCAGCGCGACAAGGTCGCACGCCTGGTGGAGGCTGCGACGTCGGCCGGAGGGCGGGTTCTGCTCGGCGGCGCCGAGAAGGACCGCGGCCTGTTCTTCCCGCTCACACTGGTCGCCGACCTGGACAATGGCAATCCCCTGGTCGACGAGGAACAGTTCGGGCCGGTCCTGCCCATCATCCGCTACAACGATATCGACGAGGTTATCGCCAGAGCCAATAACAACCCGAATGGTCTCGGTGGTTCGGTCTGGTCGAAGAGCACCGCGAGGGCCAAGGAGATCGCGCTGCAGCTCGAGTGCGGGTCGGCCTGGATCAACAAGCACGGCGCCATCCAGCCGAATGCACCGTTCGGCGGCGTGAAAGGCTCCGGATTTGGCGTCGAGTTCGGCGAGGAAGGCCTGTTCGAAAACACCAACGTCCAGGTGGTCTACTGCTGACGCCGCGGGCGCGCGCGAGGGGTTCTTCCCTCGCGCGCGCCCGGTCTCGGGTCAGGCTCAGCGCAGCTCCAGCTGATCCTGCACGCCCTTGGCCATCGCCAGCATCTTCGCGTCACTGCCGCCCTGCGCCAGCAACATCAGACCCACCGGAAGGGTGTCGGTGCGGATCGGCAGCGACACCCCGGTGAGCTGGAACAGATTGCCGAGCATCGGGTTGCGCAGGGTCTGCAGGTTGATCCGGCCGAACAGCTCATCGTCGGTTTCAAGCGGTGCGATGGCTGGTGCAACGGTCGGCACCGTCGGCAGCACCAGCGCGTCGAACTGCGCCAGCCGGGCATCCATCGCCGCGATCAGATCGTTGCGAGCGCGCAGGATCCGGATGAAGGCCGCAGCCGTCACGGAGCGGCCTGCCACAATCCGGCTCAGCACCCGCTTGTCATAATCCGCCGCCCGGCTATCGAGCCAGTCGGCGTGGATCGCGGCCGCCTCGATCGCGGCAATCGGCCCCGGCGAGGTAGCCTGGCGCATGGCCATGATCAGATCGTCGATCGCGACGTCGACCACGCGGGCGCCCTTCTGCTCCAGTGCCTTGACCTGCGCCTCGAACGCCGCACCGACCACGGCATCGACATTCTCGAACATCAGGCCGCGCGGAATGCCGATCCGCAGGTTCTCCAGCGGAAACGGCACAATCGCCTGTGGCTCGCCGCCGGACATAATGGCATCGGCGTAGGCGCACTGCTGCACCGTGCGCGCCAGCGGCCCGATCGAGTCCAGCGTATAAGACAGCGGAAAAGCACCTGTGGTCGGCACCCGCCCGACGGTCGGCTTGAAGCCCGTCACGCCGTTGAAGGCCGCTGGGATGCGCACCGAGCCACCCGTGTCGGTGCCGATCGAGATTTCGCTGGTGCCCTCCGCCACGGACACGCCCGAGCCGGACGACGACCCGCCGGGCGCGTGCGCCGGATTGACCGCGTTTCCCGGCGTGCCAAAATGCGGATTGAGCCCGAGGCCGGAGAACGCGAACTCCGACATGTTGACCTTGCCGATGATCAGCGCGCCGGCACGACGCAGCCGCGCGACAACCGGCGCATCCTGAGTCGCAGGTGCCGCGGTGCGCAGCAGCGACGAGCCAGCAGTGGTGGTTTCGCCAGCGACGTCGAACAGATCCTTGATCGAGACGATGGTGCCGTCGAGTGGACCAAGGCGCGTATTGTTGCGCACGCGTGCATCAGCGGCGTCCGCCTCCGAACGCACCTGGCTGGCATACACCTTGGTGAAGACGTTGGAGCTCTTCGCGCCCTCGATCTGGGCAAGTGAGCGTTCGACTTTATCGCGGAAGGTCGACATGAGGGGTGGCTTTCTTCAATCAGGCGATGACAGGCAACTGCACGACGTCATAGCCGTGCTTCATCGATCGGCCAAGCACCGGGTCGTTCAATTCCATTTCGAACCGGGCCGCCGGGCGAACGCCGCCGATGGCGCCGAGCGTTCCGCCGAACATCACGCTACCGGTGGCGAGCTGCGGCTTGCCCTGCATGTAACGCGGAATCAGATCCGACGGCGGACGCAATGTCGCGAGCTTGCCGTCCTGGTAAAGGTGGCGCGTGCCGTCGATGGTGGCGTAGGCGCGCAACTCCAGGTCATCCCAGTGCGCCACCACGTCGTCGAGCCGCCACAGCTCGGTACCGACCGGCTTTGCGCACAGCTGCTTCGACAGCGCCACGCCCTGTGCCTCGGCCTTGCGGTCGGTGTGATCGGAGCCGATGGTCAGCCACAGCCCGTCATCCATGCCGATGATGACCGGCTCGATCTCGCCGCTGCTGTCCGGGCCCAGAAATTCAACGGATGTGCTCTGGGTCAGCAGGCTTGCAGCCCCGCGATAGAACAGCGGTACGCTCGAGGGCGGCGGCACACCGATCGCGGCGAGCTCGTCGATGTGGTGCTTCACGGCGGCTTCATCGCGCGCGGCCCATCCGGCGATCACGAGGTGGCTAGGCGAGAAGCTCAGGGGTTGCGAGCCGGCCTTGGTGTGACGCGTGAACTGCAGCATAGGATCCTCTTCGATAGGTTGTTGCCTGGTTATGACTGAAGTCGGTCACACGCGCAGTCCGCAAAACCGAATACCGGCCTTGCGGAGTTGCGCGCGGGATGATGGTGCCGGCCGGATCAGCGTTTGACCGCCTGCCAGCGGCAGAACGTGAACACCAGGATCGCCGCGATCAGCTCGATCACCGCGACCACATAAAGCCCCGACGTTGCTGTGCCGGTGACCGTCGCCGAAATACCGATCAGGTACGGTGCGACAAACCCGGCGAGGTTGCCGATCGAGTTGATCAGCGCAATGGCGCCGGCCGCCGCGGTCCCCGCCAGCAGCGCCTGCGGCAGCGTCCAGAACACTGGAAACGCCGCCAGGATGCCGATCGCCGCAACCGTCAAGGCCACCAGCGCCGCGACGCCGCCGCTGCCGATCAGCGCGCCGGTGGCGGCAAGGCCGATGGCGGCAACCAGCGAAGCGATCGCGCAATGCAATCGGCGCTCGCCGCTGCGGTCGGAATGGCCGCCGTTCCACACCATGGCGATGGTGCCGGCCACAAACGGGATCGCCGCCAGGAAGCCGATCGTCAGCGTATCGGTGACGCCGGTTTCCTTGATGATCGACGGCGTCCAGAACGCAATCGTGGCATTGCCGGCAACGATGCCGAAATAGATCACCGCGCACAGCCAAACCCGCCAGTCGCCCAGTGCCGCCTTGAAGCTGGTCTCGCAGACAACCGCCTTGCGATCGGCGGCGAGATCGTTCTCGATCGCCTGGGCTTCGTCCTTGGATAGCCAGGAGGCCTCGCTCGGACGGTCCGGCAGCAGCAAAATCACCGCAAAACCGGCGAGCACCGACGGAATGCCTTCAAGGATGAACAGCCACTGCCAGCTGGAGAGATTGCTGATGCCGCCCATGGTGCTCATGATCAGTCCTGCGATCGGCCCGCCGACGATGCCGGCGATCGCAAACGAGGTCATGAACAGGCCATTGATCTTGGCGCGCCGCGCTGCGGGAAACCAGTAGGTCAAATACAGCACGACGCCGGGGAAGAAGCCCGCTTCGAACATGCCCATGGTGAAGCGCAGGATGTAGAACCACGTCTCGCTCTTGACGAAGGCCATCGCGATGCAATTGAGCCCCCATAAAATGGTGATGCGGGCCAGCGTCTTGCGGGCGCCGATCTTTTCCAGCAGCAGATTGCTCGGCACCTCGAAAAGGAAATAGCTCAGGAAGAAGATGCCGGCGCCGGCACCGTAGACAGCCTCGCTCCAGCCGAGATCGTTCAGCATGGTGAGCTTGGCGAAGCCCACATTGACCCGGTCGATCCAGGCCAGAATGAACAGGAACACCAGCGCCGGGATCAGCCGCGCGGCCGCCTTGGCATAGGCAGGCGCGGCCTTCGCCGCGGTGCCACCTGGAAAAATATCGGCGTTATCAATTGCTTGAGCCATCCCAGTCTCCCATTTCGGCCGTCCCCGGCCAATCGGTGATCATGACCATAAAACCATCAGTGAAATATCACTATAATATCTGAGATATTTTTGAAGCAAAAATAAAAGCCATGTGAGAGAGTGCGTTGCACAAAAGACGAGCGACTGAGTCGATGGCAAAACCTGCGGCAAGGATGGCCACCACGAACCCGGCCAAGACCACTACCAAGGCGAAAACGGTCAAGCCCGCGGCAAAAGCAAAACCGCGTACGCCGTTTGCCGCGCGGGTGTCGCCACAACGCGCCGCCAAGCCGCCGAACCAGGCCGAGATCGCCTATGAACGCCTCAAGTGTGCGATCGTAACCCTCGCGATTGCCCCCAACACCCCGCTGAACGAGGCCATGATATGCGAGGAACTGGGGCTCGGGCGAACCCCGGTTCATCAAGCCTGTCATCGCCTTGCGCTCGAAGGCCTGGTCCAGATCGTTCCGCGCAAGGGCTTGCTGGTTCCCCCGCTCTCGATGGACGACTTCTTCGATCTGGTCGGCGCGCGGCGCGTCAATGAACCGGCGTGCGCGGCGCTCGCTGCCGAGCGCATGAGCGAGGCCGAACTCAGCGAACTCGCCACCATCGTCGCGGACAGCCGGCGCCTCTCGCGTGACGATCTCGCCGGTCTGATCTCGCTGGACCAGCGCTTTCACGAACTCATCGCCACAGCTTCGCGCAACCGCGTATTCGCGACCTTCATGAAAAACCTCAACGACCGTTCCGCCCGGTTCTGGGCGCTGTCGCTCAGCAACGATGCGCACCGTGCCGAGACCATCGAGGAACACGACCGGATCGTCGTCGCTCTGAAACAGCGCGATCCGGATCTCGCGGCACAGGCGATGCGCGATCACATCGATTCCTTTGCCCGGACGTTCAGCCAGCTCGCGTGAGACCGCTCCACGGCAGCGAGGCGAGCGGCAAGATATCCGGCGCGCCGGAGCGTACGCCTTCTCGCAGGGCCATACCATCGCTCGTGCAATCGGCTCCCTGATTGGAAATAAAATCGTCGATTTGGTGCAAAGCAAAAGCGATGCTTCCAGCGGGATAGCCGGCGAAAACCGACCAAATCGCCGACGCGACATCCGGGAACCGGATCGTCTCCATGAAAGTCATCAGAAATATTGTGACAGCCGCCACACCGGTATAACGTTTAGAAAAGTTATAAAGACACCGGAGGATACGCTCATGTGCAGCCTGTTTGCCCATCAACCGCAGCGTGACTACGAATCGCAGACCCGGTCGCTCCGGATCGGCGGTCACTCCACATCGATCCGGCTGGAGCTGTCATTCTGGGACACGCTGGAAGAGATCGCGGCCAAGGAAGGCACGCCCCTCGCGAAGTTCCTGACCACACTCTACGACGAGGTGCTGGATCACCACGGCGAGGTCAATAATTTCGCGTCGCTGCTGCGCTGTTCTTGCCTGGTCTATCGCGCGAACAACGTTGCCGTTGCTCCGCCAGATTTCCGTGCAGGCGCCAATGCAGCGCTGCTGGCGGCGGAGTAGCATCGCGCCACTTTTCCTTGTCGGATTCGTCACAACTCGGCGCAGCCAAGTTGCTATGCAAACCTGCTTGGGGACACACACCTCAATCTGCGAGATCCAGGAAATACTTTTGTTTCCTGCAATTGCGACGGGGCGAGCTCGCGGCTCACGCTGGACAGACTCGCCCCGTCCCCTGCCGCCTAAATCTCCTTCTTCTGCATGGCGCCTGCAATGTGATCCGCCTGCCGGATTGCCAGCGCTACGATGGTCAGCGTCGGATTGCATGCCGCGCCGCTAGTGAACTGGCTGCCGTCGGAGACGAACAGGTTCTTGATGTCGTGGGTCTGGCCGAACTTGTTGACCACGCCGTCCCGCGATTTCGCACTCATGCGATTCGTGCCCATGTTGTGCGTCGACGGATAAGGCGTGGTCGGATAAGTCACCGTCGCACCGATGGCCTCGTACACCGCCGAGCCCTGCCTATAGGCATGCTCGCGCATCGCGATGTCGTTGGGGTGGTCGTCGTAGTGCACGCTCGCCACTGGCAAGCCGAACTTGTCCTTGGCCTTGGGGTCCAGCGTGATGCGATTGGTCTCCTGCGGCATGTCTTCACCGACCAGCCACATGCCGGCCATCCGCGGATAGGTTTCCATTGCGCTGGTGAAGCTGCGGCCCCAGGCGCCCGGATTGAGGAACGCCGCCATGAACGGCAGACCCAGCGACAGCGTCTCCATCTCGTAGCCGCCCATGAAGCCGCGGGACGGATCATGTTTCGCCTCGTCGCGGATGATGCCGGCCATGGTGGTACCGCGATACATGTGCACCGACTTCTCGAACGACGCGTAGACGCTGCCGGTCATGTGGCGCATGTAGTTGCGCCCGACCTGGCCTGAGCTGTTGGCAAGACCGTCCGGAAACGTGTTGGAAGCACTGTTGAGCAGCAACCGCGGACTTTCGATCGAGTTGCCGGCCACCGCGACCACCCGCGCCTTCTGCCGCTGGGTCTTGCCGTCGGCATCGGCATAGACCACGGCCGTGACTTTGCCGGCCGCGTCATGCTCGATCTTCAGCGCCATGCTGTTGGGGCGCACCTCGAGATTGCCGGTCGCTTCGCCTTTCGGAATCTCCGTGTAAAGCGTCGACCACTTCGCGCCTGACTTGCAGCCCTGGAAGCAGAAGCCGATCTGCAGGCACGATCCGCGCCCGTCGCGCGGCTCGCTGTTGATCGCCATCCGGCCGGTGTGAACTTCCTTGTAGCCGAGCTTCCTGGCGCCAGCTTCCATTACCTTGAAGTTGTTGTTGCCCGGCAAGCCCGGGATGTTGTTGGTGCGGGTGACACCCATCTTGTCCTCGGCCTTGGCGTACCACGGCTCCATCTCGGCGAGCGTGATCGGCCAGTCGAGCAGATTGGCGCCGGGCACGTTGCCGTAGGCGCTACGGATCCTGAACTCGTGCTCGTCGAAGCGCAGTGACGCGCCGGCCCAGTGCACGGTCGAGCCGCCGACCGACTTCACGATCCAGGCCGGCAAGTTGGCGAAATCCTTCGCCACGCGCCAGCTGCCGGAGGTCGTGCGCATGTCGGTCCAGGCCAGCTGGGTGAAGCTTTCCCATTCATTGTTGATGAAGTCCTGATTCTCGGTGCGCGGACCGGCTTCAAGGATCACGACCTTGACGCCCTTCTGCGCCAGTTCGTTGCCGAGCGTACCGCCGCCCGCGCCGGAGCCGACAATGACGACGACGCCATCATCGTTGAGATCGAATTTCGCCATGGTGTCCTCCCAACTGTTTTTTGCTCAATGTCTTGCGCAGAACGCGCCTAGACCTTCGGCAGCCAGTCGATGTCGTTGAAACCGCGCTTGATGTAGCCGCCATGCTCGGCGGAGGAGCCCTCGTAACCGAACTTCGGCCACAGCTCTTCCTGGTTGTAGAGCGAGACGACGAGGTCGGAGCGCAGCGTCTTGAAGAAATCGGTCTGCTCAATGCCCTGCAGCAGCACCACCCGGTCAGCCTCCCACGGCACCTGCGCATAGGCGAGCTTGTGTTTGTCCTTGGCGTCCTGGTCGAGCCGGCGAACGCCGTCTTCCAGCAGGCTCTTTACCGCCGGATCCTTTGCCGCCTTGCCGTTCCACGGCTTCACAGCCGTGATGTAATAACTGTCGACCAGGAAATCGTGCGGATAGATGTCCCGTGCCACCTTCACCAGTGTCTTCAGTGTCGACGGTGAAAGCGTCGTGGCATCCGTGGCCCACGCATCCTCGGTGCCAAGACCCGCGCTGGCCGCAACCGCGACCACGGGGACCGCGCTTGCTGCACCCTGCAGGAAGATGCGGCGACTGTATTTGCTGCGACGGTCAACTTCTCTCATGGGTGTCCTCCTTAGTGTGATGTTATTCTTGGTTATCTGATCAGCCGAAGCGTCCGCCTTTCTGGATCACCTCGATCTTGTAGCCGTCGGGATCCGCGACGAAGAAGAAACGCGCCAGCGTCTTTCCGTCGTGCTTGAAATCGCGCAGCGGACCCGGCGCAAGCTGCTCCTTCTCGAACCGCGCATGCTCGGTTTCGAGGTCGTCGACCACCACGGCGAGATGGCCGTAACCGTCACCGAGCGTATACGGCTCCTTGCGATCGAAATTCACCGTGAGCTCCAACTCGAACGGCGACGACGGGTGCCGCAGGTAAACAAGCGCGAAATCCGGAAACGCAATGCGCTCCGCAATCTGCAATCCGAACGCGCGTGCGTAGAAATCCAGCGCCTTGGCTTCGTCGAGAACACGGATCATGGAATGGACGGGCTTGCCCATCAGTTCAGCTCCTTCAGGTAGGTAATGATGGCGGCACGCACCTCGGGCTTGGCCTGTCGATAGGCCATGATCGCCCCGGGAATCACCGCCTGCGGATTGGTCAACCAGGCATCGAGCTTGCCGTCGTCCCAGGTAAAATCGGCCGTCGCAAAGCCCGGCGAGTAGTGAAAACCTTCGAACGTTCCGGCTTGCCGGCCGACGACCTTCACCAGCGGCGGACCCTGGCGCTGCGCGTCCGCGAGGTTGATGGTGTGGCAGGTGGCGCACTGCTGCTTGAACAAAGCAGCCCCGTCCGGCGGCTTTGCAGCGGGAAGAGCCATTTGTGCAGTTGCCGAGTCCACAACCAGCAGCGCGCTCCAGCCTGCGAGCACGATCGCAATCCATCTGCGCCGGCTGTCCATGGACCCTCCCAACGACGTGGTCGGGACGTTAGGTCCGGGTGACCATGCGTTGGTAGTAGCCGGCTAATTCATTGGCAGAATCTACCGACGGCAGCACCGCGAGGGCATCAGCGCGGAACCTAAGCGTTTCCCCGACATTGTTGCGGGGGGATTGGCCACCGCCGATTTGCATCGGCCAAGCGGCCAGAGCTGCGTTGCGCTCCCGGAAGCCACCCAAGGGCGCACCGCAAAAATGGTGCAGAGCAAAAAAGCGCCGCCCATCACGACCAAAATGGCGTCAAGATGGGCAAAAATTTCGACGTGTTATTGGGATACTGCTTATCTCCATGAAAACAACCGAGAATATTGTGACCGTCGCAAAGCCGGTATAACGTTCGGCAACGAGATCAAAGAAAATCGGAGGATCCGCCGTGTGCACGCTCTTCTCCCACCAGCCGCAACGTAACTACGCGTTCCAGACGCGCTCGTTGCGGATCGGCGGTCTGTGTACCTCGATCCGGCTCGAGATGTTCTTCTGGGACACGCTGGAAGAGATTGCCAGCCTGGAAGGCATGAGCCTGGCAAAGTTCCTGACCAAGCTTCATAACGAGGTTCTCGAGTTGCACGGCGAGGTCAACAATTTCGCCTCGCTGCTGCGCTGTTCCTGCATGATCTATCGGACCACCGACATGGGAACCGTGATCGCGGATTTGCGCGACGCCACCAGCAGCGTCTCGGTCTCCCCCGCGGAATAGACCCGCCGCAACGCCGGGTCGCGGCCGTAATGACGCGGCCGCTTTATCGCGTCAGCTATTCCCCGTCACGCAACCGGCGCCAAACCGCGCCGAGCACGTTGGAGTAATCGTCGGTCCACACCCGCTGGTGGTCTTCCGGCTCTGTCAACGCCCAGGAGCTGTTGGCCGCCAGCGTGCCGACATCGGCCTCCTCGCGCGCCGAGATCACCACGTTGGTGGCGAAGATGTATTCGTTGTCACGGCCGGAATCCTCGTTATAGACCCAGCTCTTCATGTCGTTCTCGTCGGCAATGCCAACTACGACGCTGGCGAGCTCCAGGTGCCGGTTGGAGACGTGCATCACCACCGCGCCTTGCGGCGCGAGTTTTTCCTTGTAGATCGCCATCGCCTCTTCGGTCGCCAGGTGAATCGGGATCGCGTCGGACGAATAGGCGTCGACGATGATCAGATCGTAGATGCCGTCCGGTTGCTTGGCGAAGGTCAGCCGCGCATCGCCCATCACCGGCTGGAGATCGGGCATGCAGGACTGAATGAAAGAGAACTTTTTCGGATCGCGCGCGGTATCGACCATGGTCTGGTCGATCTCGAAGAACGTCCAGTTTTCACCAGGCTGCGCGGCGCAGGTGAGCGTGCCGGCGCCAAGCCCGATCACCGCCACCCGGATCGGGCCGCCCTTGCGGGTGCGGATCGCCTCGATCGCCTGCCCGATGCCGCCGTCCTTGTGATAGTAGGAGATCGGCTCCGGCCGGCCGGTCACCGGCGTACCGTCGTCGTTCAGGATCTTCTCCGCGCCGTGGATCGTCGTGCCGTGCATCAGCACGTGATACTGGCCATGCGGAGTCTCGACGATCTTGTGCACGCCAAAGAAGCTGCGCACGGTTTCGACCCGGCCTTCGTCCGCCGGATAGATGCGGATCAGCACCACGGCGAGCGCCACCACGGCCGCCACCTTCCAGCGGCTGGCCTGCAACCCGACCGCCAGCAGCACACAGATCACGGCGGGGACGGCGGCCAACGCCACACGGTTATCCTCCAGCCAGGCGTTCAGCGTGCCGGTGCCGTAGGCGGGAACGATCAGGGCAACCGCCAGCACCGCGATCAGCGGCCAGGTCCAGCGGGTCCAGCGCGGCCAGCGTTCATCCTCCGGCGGCCGGCACAGCGCCGCCAGCACCAGCAGGATCGGATACTCCGCGACCCAGGAGAACGTGAACGGCGCCACTAGGCCCGCGAACAGCCCACCGACCATGCCGCCGAATGACAGCGCCACATAGAAGCCGGTGAGATAGCGCGACGGCGGGCGGGTCCGGGCCAGCTCGCCATGGCAGGCCATGGCGATAATGAAGAAGCACAGCTGGTGCCCGCCCAGGGTCAGCAGCAGGTTCTGCTCGCCACCGACCGCCAGCAGCACGATAATGCCGGCAATCGCCAGCGGCTGCAGCATCAGCATCCAGGAATGCGGCAGCAGCGGGCGCGACTGAAACACCAGCACCCAGGTCAGCAGATACAACGACAGCGGCAGCACCCAGAGCAGCGGGGCGGCCGCGACGTCCGTCGAGATGTGCACCGTCACCGCGATCAGCAGTCCCGAGGGCACAGCAGCCAGGAAAATCCAGCGCAGCCGTAGCACCCACGACGGTGCCGGCGCGTCGGCATCCCCCGCGGCGTCATCGCTCACCGCAACCGCGGGCGAGCGCCAGAGCAGAAAACCGCAGCCGGCAATCAGCAGGATCAGCAGGCCATAACCACCGGTCCACATCAGGTTCTGGGTGCGCAGGGTGAACATCGGCTCCAGCAGCACCGGATAAGACAACAGCGCCAGGAAACTGCCGATGTTGGACGACGCATACAGGAAATAGGGGTCGGGCCCATCGGGATGTCCGGTACGGACGAACCAGGCCTGCAGCATCGGATTGTTAGCGGCGAGCGCGAAAAACGGCAGGCCGATCGAGACCACGAACAGCCCGAGCAGCCAGATCGCATAACCGCTCGACGGTGGGGTGCCCCAGCCGTTGGCGATCGACAGCGGCAAGGTGAGGAGCGCGACAACCAGCAGCGCCAGATGCACGACAACCGGAATCATCCGGTTGCGGACCGTCATCAGGAAGTGCGCGTAGGCATAACCGGCCAGCAGCAACGACTGGAAAAACACCATCGCCACCGACCACACCGCGGGCGAACCGCCGAGCCGCGGCAGGACCATTTTGGTGAACAGCGGCTGCACCGAGAACAGCAGCAGGGCGCTAACGAAAATGGCCGACGTGTAGACGATCAAAACCAGCGAATTGCGCCGGGCGGACATCGGGCTCGGGGCGGACGGCTCAGGCGAGGTCATGAAGGCTCCGGAAATCAGTCCGGCAGGCACCGGAGACAGCGGATTGGACCACAGCCGATCCCGCGGAGCAACATGGAGGCAGGCGGCGCAACCGACGAGTGACCATCATGTGACCGGCCTGTGATCAGCGCGCAGGCGGCAGCCGGTCCGCTCGTTTTCAGACCGGCCGCGGAAAAATCTCTCGCACCCCGGCCGCCCGGCAATTATGACTTGGATATGTCGGACTACGATGTCGTCATCATCGGAGCGGGCCACAACGGCCTGACCTGCGCGGCCTACTGCGCGATCAACGGCTTGCGCGTCAAGGTGGTGGAGCGCCGCAAGGTGGTCGGCGGCGCCGCCGTGACCGAAGAATTCCATCCCGGCTTCCGCAATTCGGTGGCGGCCTACACCGTCAGCCTGCTGAACCCGACCGTCATCACCGACCTGCGGCTGCATTATCACGGCCTGCGCATCGTCGAGCGCCGCGCGCAGAACTTCCTGCCCGCATCGGACGGCCGCTACCTCTTGACCGGCGACGGCCGGACCCATCAATCCGTCGCAAAGCTGAGCGAACGCGATGCCGGCAGGATCGACACCTTCACCGGCGAGCTCGAAACCATCGCCGATGTGCTCAGGCAATTCGTGTTGCGCGCGCCGCCGAACCTGGTGGAGGGCCTGAGCCTCGGCGCCGTCACGGAAACGCTCAACGCGCTCGGCAGCGCCAACATCCTGCGCGGCCTGTCGCTCGAGAACAAGCGCGTGCTGCTCGACCTGTTCACCCGCTCCGCCGGCGACATGCTCGACGACTGGTTCGAGAGCGACCTGGTCAAGGCGCTGTTCGGCTTCGACGCCATTGTCGGCAACTATGCCAGTCCCTACGCCGCCGGCTCCGCCTATGTGATGCTGCATCATGCCTTCGGCGAGGTGAATGGCCGCAAGGGCGTGTGGGGCCACGCCATCGGCGGGATGGGCGCGATCACCCAGGCGATGGCGTCGGCGGCCCGCGCCCATGGCGTGGAGATCGAGACGGACGCGGGCGTGCGCGAGGTGATCGTCGAGAAGGATCGCGCCGTCGGCGTCACGCTGGACAGCGGCGAGACCATCCGCGCGGCGTATGTGGTCGCCAACGTCAACCCAAAACTGCTCTACACCCGGCTGGTCCCGGCTGATGCCCTGTCCTCCACTTTCCTCAGCCGCATCGGCAACTGGCGCAATGGCTCCGGCACGTTTAGGATGAACGTGGCGCTCTCGGCGCTGCCGTCATTCAAGGTGCTGCCGGGTGCCGGAGATCATCTCACCGCCGGCATCATCATCGCGCCGAGCCTCGCCTACATGGATCGCGCCTGGCTCGACGCGCGCCAGCAGGGCTGGAGCCGCGAACCGGTGGTCGAGATGCTGATCCCCTCCACCCTCGACGACACACTGGCGCCGAAGGGCGCCCATGTGGCGAGCCTGTTCTGCCAGCACGTGGCGCCGCAGTTGCCCGACGGCCGATCATGGGACGCACATCGCGACGAGGTCGCCGATCTGATGATCGCCACCGTAGATCGCCATGCGCCCGGCTTCGCGCGCAGCGTAGTCGAGCGCCAGATCCTGACGCCGCTCGATCTCGAACGCGACTTCGGCCTGCTCGGCGGTGATATCTTCCATGGGGCGCTGACACTCAACCAGCTGTTCTCGGCGCGACCGATGCTTGGTCATGCCGATTACCGCGGCCCGCTCAAGGGCCTCTATCATTGCGGCGCCGGCGCGCATCCCGGCGGCGGCGTCACCGGTGCCCCCGGCCACAATGCCGCACGCGCGATCCTGAGGGATCATCGGTCGTTGTTTCCGCGGGGGTGAGCTCATCCGTTTTACCCAGCAACACCGCGCCCCGCTCGTTCGGGACGGGATCCGCACCAATACGCCGCTGCGAGGCCGACGGCCGCGCGGCGCAAGCTGCTGTCTCATTGGCCCGCCAACTCGCGCTGCTCGGATTCGGTCAGTTGGCGCTTTTGCGCGTCCGAGAGATTGCCCAATCCGATGACCTGAAGCGAACTATTCGCGTTATAACCTTGCTGATCCGGCGCCGCCCGTCGCCGCTGGTCTTCACCTGGGCCGGACGCATCGCTGTCCCCACCGCCATAGCCGAGCACTTCGACGATGATGATGGAGGGTTGACCGCTGGCATTGGACTGGGCGGGTGCCGTGGCCTGCTGCGAAGCTCCCGCGACGTTGTTGGCACTGGTCAAGGCGGCGATCGACGGGCCCGAGACCACAGGCAGACCACTCGTCGTGCCCTGCACCTGAATGTTCGCCGCGTTGATGACTTGCAGCGCCGCCAAATTGACGTTGCCCGATACCCGGATTCCGGCCTCGCCGGCATCGATGACGCCCTCCGGCGCCACAAGATTGATGTTGCCAGGCGGCACCTGCGCGATCGGATTGAGCGTGGCGATGCCCGCGCCGGTCGATGGCACGACCGACGACAGCGTGATGTTGCCATAGTTATCGTAGACCTGATTCGGTGGCGTAAGGATCACCGTGGTCTTCGAACCGCGGCCGGCGTTGATGTCGCCGGTCGCCGACCAGACCATGATATTGCCGCCAAAGGTCGTCATGATGCGGGACAGGCCGAGCAGTACGCTGTCGTCGGCATAGATCTGGATGTCGCCCGCCCCTTGCGTGATCAGGCCGGAATTCGCCCCTGGCACCACGCCCTCACTGCCGATCTGCACCTCGCCGCCCGGCGCGAGCAGCTGGATGCTTCCGCCGTGATCGGTGTGAACATAGCCGCTGCTGGTCGTGGAACCGGGCGTACCCGGCGCGCCGTTCTGTGTGGTGAACATGATGATCCCGCCATGATAGGCGGATTGATCGGGAAACAGCGCCGCGATCGCGTCTCGCCCGCGCAGGTAGGAGCGATAGCGCTGACTGGAGGACTGATTGTATTCGAGACCGCTCGCGTTCAGTTCACTGTAGTAGACCTCGCGCAGGAAGATCCGTTGCTGCGGCGCCGGCAACGTTTCGAAATAGGCGTAGGCGCCGGCTTCATTGCCGTTGTAGCCATAGTTCTGCGTCAGCCACGCGTAGAGCGCATCCTGATAGGTCTGGGGCACCTTGCCCGCGTTGACCGGATCGGTGTCGGGATAGCCGGCATTCGCCTGGTTCGCCGGATTGAGATAGAGCGCGGAGAAGCCGTTCCAGTTCACTGATCCCACGCCGGGCGCGCCGGGCCCGACGCCGGCCTGCAACACGACGTTGGTTCCCTGACGGTTATCGCCGATGACGAGAGGCCCGATGCTGTCGATGCTGGCGGTCGAGCCCATATAGATCGTGCCACCCGCCGTCACCTCCAGTGTGCCGGGGCCGGCGATCTCCAGACCTGGAAGGCCGGGGAGACCGAACATTGGAGCCCCGGCGTAAATAACGTTTCCGCTCGCCGCCACCATCGAGACATCGTTGGGGTTGCTCTGCAGGATCAGTCCCGACACGCCCACGATATCGCCGCCGGCCAGGATGTTCACCGGTTTGGCGGCGCGGTAGAAGGTCACGTTAGTGTATTGGCCTCCGGCGAATATACTGTGTTGATAGACTTGGCCGTACTCCAAGCCGATGATGTCACCAAGCGCATAAATGCGGGACATCACCCCGTTGACCGATGCAGCACTGGCATCAGTCACCGTGTTCGGTCCGAAGATGAATAGTCCGCCGCCATATCCTTGGCTGTATGGAACCAGGCCGTTGCTGTCCAGAATGCCGGTAACGCTCGGGTCGCCCCAGTAATTGGTCGCCACGACGGACGTCGTGTTTCCCGTCACCGAAAGCAGTTCCCAAGCCGGTTGAAACGGTGTCGCAATGGTGGACAGCGAGGTGGATAAAGGCCCGATGGCGGCTGAGGCCGAGCCGATGATCGAGCCGGTCGCCAGCAAGGTCAGCTCACCGTCGGGCGACGGCATCATGAGACCGGCGCCGCCGCCGCCGGGCGTCAGATAGATATTACCACCCGCCGCGGTCGCGTTCAGGATGCCGGGAATGACAAGGCTCGATGGGGTATTTGCGCGCGCCTGCGAGGCAGCCAGCGGCGCGACCGCGCCGCCGCCGAACAGGTTGAGCGCGGTCTGACCGGTCCACAGCGTAAACCACGTCACTCCCAGACCGCTTCCACCGGGGCCGGCGGTGTATTGCTCCAGCGCCACGCGACCAGGGTCCTCGATGCCGCCCATGGCGAGATTGCCGCGGGCGTAGACATTGACCACACCGTCGCCGGGCGCGAAATCGCCGCCGGGCGTGATCGTTGCACCATAGGGCGTGAGCGGATTGAGCTGGCGCGGATCGGGAAAACCAAGGGAGAATCCGAAATCGTTGCCAGTGATGGTGCCAAGATTGTCGGTGAGGACATTGATGTTGCCACGCAAGTTGACAAACTGGTTGCCGCCAGGAACGCCGTTGGCGCTGTTGCCGGCGCCGATGTTGCCGCCCGCGGTCACGGTCAGCGTGCCGCCGCCGGTCTGCAGCAGGCTGCCGTTGATGAACTGGCCGCTGCCTCCGACCGCTGCCACGATGCCCTGGAGCACGTCGCCGATATTGCCGCCGGCCGCGATCGTGACGTTACCGCCGCCCAGCGTGCCGATGCCGCTGAAAGTCGAAAGCGCCAGGTTGTTCCCGGGTTGCGCGGTAAAGCTGCCGAAGTTGATGCCCCAGGCGGTAGGCTGATTTAGTCCGCCGCCACCCTCGCGCCACAGCCAGCCGCCGATCTGGGTGGCATCGGACGTCGGGCTGCCTTCGATGCTGCCCTGCGCCGTGACCAGGACATTGCCGCCCCCGGCGGGGTAGTACATGTATTGCGAGCCGAGCGTGGCCTCAAACGACGCATTCGCCGCGCCGAGCACCGTGCCGTCGCCAACCGTCCCGCGTGCGGGATTGCTGTAAGCGGCGGTGGCCGTTCCGGCGGTGTAGATGCCGAAGGGCGACTCCTCGTCGAAGTTGCCGCCGGCGAGAATGTCCAGATCACCTGTGCCGGTGCGGATGACGCTGACGCCCGTGATCGTGCCTCCGGCAGCGGTGCTGAGCACATACGGCGCCTTGAGCACCACGTTGCCAGTGCCGTTCAGGCTGGCGGCAGTCCGCAGGATGCGGCTGTCGGCGGCGGCAAGATCCGCGCCGCCCACCAGCCGGATGGACGCCGACATCGTGCCGGGCGCGAGCATGGGTTCGACCGCTGCCGGCGTGCCGCTGACCGATCCCGCGAGGCCCGGGATATAGCTCGCGGACACAACAGGCAGCGGAGCTCCGATTTCGAAACCGACTCCATAGCTGGCGAGCAGTTGTGTACCTGCCGGGATCTTCTGGCCGGGGTAATAAATTGTCCCGTCAACCGACGAGAACGCATAGACGTTCTGGTAGAACGCATCGTTTGGAATTGTCCAATCCTGGTCGACATAAACGTTGTTGTTCAGTCCGTAACCGGGGGCAATCATGTAGTACGGGGCACCGCCGCCAGGATTCTGGACATAGGTGAAGTCGTTGGTATCGGCGCTCATGTCCAGCGGGGTGTAAGTGCCCGGCTCCGTCGGTATGACGACCAGGGTCTCTTTTGCAAACCCGTCCGAGATACTGCCTTTGACGGTGACGTTCCCACCGGCGCGGATGACCAGCGCCATCGGCTCGCCCGCGCCATACCCTGCCGAGCTGGCATCGCGGTTGGCGTTCGGGCCGTAGCGGTAGCCGGACAGGTCCACGCTGCCGATGACAGAGAGGTCGCCGTTCGGGGTCGCGCTGTCGATCTCCACACCCGGCCGCAGGTGGAAGGCGGAGCCATAAGCGAGAAGTCCCGCGAGCTTGTCCTGAAGACCGGTGGTCAGCGCGCCGGCGACGCCGCCATAGGCGTTGCCGATGAAGGCCCGGCTGTCCTGGTCGATCAGGTCGAGATAGCCTTGGTCGATGATCTGGCCGTTGGCGTTCTGCGGATCGGTCGGCGCATTTTTGTAAGTCGCAAAGGCGTTCAGCACGATGCTGCCCGCGCCTTTGATGTTGAGTGATCCGCCTGCCGAGACCGCGATGTCGTTACCCGTGGCGTTGGTGGGCGCGTCCGTTCCAGTCGTCAAAGGGCTGCCGAGCACGGGGTCAATGATGGTCGTGCCGGACGTGGCGCTGACGCTTGTCGCGCCGAGGCGCGGCGCGTTGAGGATCACCCGCCCCTGCGGATTGGGATCGGGCGAAGAGACATCAATGGTCGCCCCCGAAGTGAGGATCAAGATCCCGTTCGTGGTGCTCAGCGTCACCGTGGCGCGGTTCTCCGCATCGATCGGCTGGCCGCGGCTGTCAGTCTGTAGCTTATTGCCGTGAGCGTCGAGCACCGCGGACGAGCTGATGGTGAGGTCACCACTGGCGCTGAGCGAGATCGAGCCCGGCGCCGGACCGGAGGCATCGATCAGGCCGTTCACCGTCAACGTCCCGGCATCGACGGAAATCGTCACGCTGCTGGCCTTGACCGTGTCGTCGATGACGAGATTGCCGGAGCGGATGTCGAAGCTGAGGCTGCCGAAGAAGCCGCTCTTGTTCAGCTTGTCGTTGAGGATGTCGAAATCACCGATCCCCTGGGCCGCGATCGTGAACTGGCCGCCGCGATAGCCTTTCCCGCCAGCGCCGTTCAGCGCGCCGACGAAGATCGCCGCGCCGTTCGGCGCGGTCGCCGTGATGGCACCGGCGTTGTTGTTCGCCGCGGAGACATCGATGACCGAGCCCGCGGTCTGGGTGATCGAACCGTTGGCGCTGGTCATCACCAGATTGCCGCCCCAGCTATATTGGGTCACGTCGTTGAAGACGAGGGCACGGCCGGAAAGGTCGATGGACGCGTTGGCGTCGCTGCTGCCGAGGTTGATATTGCCCGTTGCATTCAAAGTGAGCTGGCCGGAGGGCAGCGCTATCGCCGTGGCCAGACTGATGCTGGCGCCGCTGAACGAGAGCGTGCCGCCGATATTGCTGACGGCGGCCGAATCAGCCGGCGCCCCGGCCGCTGCGATGGTGATGGCCCCGCCCGCGGTGAAGCTCAAGGTCGCGCCGTTCTGGATCGTGAGCATCGGGGCGATCAGGTTCAGCGCGCCGCCGGTCGGAATGCCCGAGTCGTCGACCGACAGGCCGACCGTCAGGGTCCCGTCGCTGTTGGCGGTGATCTTGTCACTGGCGTTGAACGTCACCGACGAGAAGCCGACGGTGGCGCGATTCAGCGTTGCGCCGCCGGTGGGACGGCTATTGGCATCGTAGCCGAACAGGATGTCCCGGGCGAAGATCTGGAGCGCCCCCTGTCCATACCCCGGTCCATTCGGCGTTACCGGCGCCCGCGTCTGCGAGCCGAAGGGTGACGTCACCGTGCCCTGACCGTTGCGCACGCCATTCCAGACCAGGCTGTCGGCGGTGATGCTTGCAACATCGCCGGTGCCGCCGAGGCCGTAGATGGCGGGCGTGTTCAGGACGAGCTCAACCGGGTTGCCGTCCCGGCCCGTGGCGTTCAGCGCGACCGAACCGATGAAGTTGATCGAGCCTCCCGCCGTCAATGTCAGTTCCTGCAACGCCGGCAGGCCGGACTGAGGTGTCGGCGCCAGCAGTCTGTCGAGGACGTCCTGGGTCAGGTCCCAGCCTTGCGGCAACACGCCCGCCGCCACAGCGGCGGCCAGCGAGTTGGCCGATCCGATATTGACCACCTGCTGCGTCATCGTCAGATAACGCGCGCCCAGATTGACGTCGCCGATATTGGCCCCTCCGGGAGCGGCGAGCACGATGCTGCCGTCGGTCAGCAGCGAAGCTCCGCTGGCAAGGCTGATCGTGGCGGAGCCGACCGAAGGCAGGAAGTTGAAGAATCCATTGGCCACCACCAGCACCGCCGGCACTGACGGCCCGGTCGTGACCGAGGCACTCTCAGTGTTGGCGTAAACGTAACCAAGACTTGAATCGGCCCCGCCGGAGCTGCGACCATGGGTGTCGATCGCCGCTCCCGAAGCGACATTGATGGCGGCGCCGTCCAGGAACACCTGGCCGGCTCGGATGTCGGCGCCGGACAGGACGTTGATGACGCTGCCCTGGCCGTCGAAGTAGATCCGAGGCCCGGCTCCGTTGGCGGTATCATTCGCGTAGGCTGTCCCACCTCCGATCATCACCGTCGGCGCATTGATCGCGTTGATCATGTCGCTCGATATCGTGAGGTGCCCCGCGACGGGGATCGCACCGGCGCCGGTGACATCGATCGTCGATCCGGTGTTGTTGCCGGCTTGCAGGACGAGAGCGCCGGCGACATTGCCATTGCCATTGCCCTGCAGCAGCACCGTCCCGTTGAGGCTCAAGGTGTTGATCCCGGTGGTTGGATCGAAGCCGAGGTTGAGCTGCAGAACCTTACCGTCCTCCGGCAAGGCCGGACGGACACCTCCGAACAGGGTTGCCTGGCTGATGACGAAGCTGCCGTAGCTGGTCTCGTTGTACTGGGAGCTGTCGCGTACGACTGCGCCCGACGACAATAGGACCTCGATGGGCAGCGCCGCATGGATGCCTGTGTGGGCGACGCTCAGCATCCCCGTCGTGATGGTCGTTCCGCTCGGCAGCGCGACGGCGGCCCCGATCGCGGTCGCCGTGCCGCCGAGTTCGACACGGAAACCGCCCGGCAGCAACGCGTAGCGCGACGGCAGCAGGGTATAGGTACCGGCAGGAAGCCCCGGCGTGCCACTGCCGATGGTGATCTGCTGGCCGATCTGCGGATCGCCTGCACCGTTGCCGGCGATCACCGGCGCGTAGGCAGAGGCATAGCCGGGCAGGATGGCATAGACCTTGTTGCCGGAAGAACTGTAGGTGTTGGCCGGATTGGCATTCGCCAATGCGGTGGTCAGGACATCGACCGAACCGCCACGGCCGCTGATGAAACCCGCGCCGGTCAGATTGCCACCGCCGGAGAGGTCGAGCAGCGCACCGCTCCCAACCGTGATTGACGTGCCGCCGACGCCGATGCCGCTGATGCTGCCGCTGGCGCCGCCCGTCGACGTCACGCCCAGCGGCTGCAGCGTCCCCAGACCATTATAGGTGACGCCGTCCGACGTGCCGCCGAACGGAACGGTCAAGCCATTGGCACTGACCGACGTGATGCTGCCGCTCCCGAACGTGGCGGAAACCGCCACACCCGGTTCAAGTTTTTGATTGAAAAAGATCGTGCCGAGCGGCGCACGAACAACACCGTCCTGAATGGTGTTGGGAGCGTTGAACAACAGCGCTCCGAACACCGAAGCGGGCAGCGGCGGCGTGCTGCCATTGCCCAGGATGGTCAGCACGGCATCGGGGTTCGATATTTGACTGATTAATTGGAATTGGCCGACGGCTGCGATTGCGCCGGCAGTCACGCTCATGACGGCGTTGGTCAGAGGATAGATCTGGGCCGCCTGGATGGTGAGATAATCGACCGAAAGCGATCCGTTGCCGAACCGAACGTCGCCTGTGCTGTTGAACACGATGTGGTTGAAGCCTGGCGCATCAACCACCGTGGGCACCACCAGCACCTGGTTGTTCGCATCTGTAAAGCCTAAAATATTCTTGCCCGCTGCGCCGTGGAAGCCAAACTGGATCGGGCCGTCCAGGTCGATCAGGTCGGCCGCTACGGTGAAACTGCTGCCGGCTGCGGTGTTGATGCTGGGAATGCCGCCGCTCGCGCCGGAATAATACTGCTGGGTCTCCGGGACGTTCAAACCGTCGATGCGCACATAGGGCGCGGCGAGCCTGACTGCGATGTCGGGTGTGGCCGCCGCGGCGGTGAGGGATCCGCCGGAAAACGTGAGGCTGCGGCCGACGCTGAGATCGACGTTGCCCTGGAAGATAAACATATCCCTCGTCTGCAGCGAGACGGTGTCGAAACCTCCGGCCGTGATCTGGTTGACCCCAAGGACGGCGGAGCCTGGCTGCAGCGTCGGATCCGCCTGCCCGGGCGCAAGATTTGCACTGAGCCCACTGCCGGTGTTGTTCTGCACCAGGGTGATGCTGCGCGGCGTCCGGAGTACGTCGGGGATCACACCGATCACTTCGCCGATCGGGCCGGTTTCGCCCGGCGCGCCGGAAAATGTGTAGGGTTGGATACCGGCGCCGTAGGGATCGTTCACGTTCGGCATCAACTCGTCGTAAGGGCGGTTGATGACGGCGACGCCGAGCGTGCCGCCCGATGCCCCCGCCCCTCCGGCAGCCGCGCGGAGCGTGCCGTCGAGGTAGAGGCCCAACGCCGTGTAGAGCCCGATCGTGCCGCCATCGCTGGCCACCTGCACCGACGCCTTGCCAAACCCGCCAGTGCCGCCGGAGATCAAGTCCAGCGTCGCCGATGTCCCGGAAGCGTCCAACAGCGCGCCGGGCCGGATCACGATGAAGGCGTCGCTGGCGATAGGCATACTGCTGCCGACCGCCACGGCGCCGGTGCCGCCGATCAGGATGGTCCCGCCGTTCTGGACATTACCGTAGACGCGGCCAAGCGTGTCGACCGCCGTGACGGCTTGACCCGACACGTCCAGCGTCGCGCCATCGCCGATCCATATCGAGCGCGTGCGCGAGAGGTCACCGTAACCGAAATTGTAGCGGCCATCGGTGTCCTGCAGGCTGGTGATGGTGATGGTGCCGCCATGCGCGGTGATCGTGCCGTCGATGGTCGACTGGCCGTTGGCGTAAAGCGCAACGGCGTGGCCCGGATCAACCGTGATGCCGGCGTTCGGCCCAACCGAAAGATCATGCAGGCTGCTCAGCGTCACGCTGGCCCCTGCCCGCTGCGTGATCGTATCGGTCAGCGGATTTGCGATGGAGGTGGAAGGCAGCAAGAGCGCGCCGGCCGCAGCCGGATCCGCACCGCTGCGCAGCAGAGAACTCGCCGACGTGAACTGATAGACCGGCACGACCGCTGCAATCGCCGCGGACACCTCCACACCGGAGGTACTGGAGACAGCGTAATTGGAAAAGCCGGACTGGAACAGGCTCGGCGCCAGCGACAGCACCGGCTTGATCGCGACGGCCTGGGCGAACACCGTCCCCGTCGGGATACTGAAGCCCGCAGGTAGCGTCACCGGCGTGGTCACCACCTGGCCCGCCGTGTAGGACGCGACAATCGTGGACGACGGCGACACCACATAATAATCCACCGGCATGATGCTGCCGGCGGGAATAGTCACCGCCTGCGCCAGTATCACACTGGTGGCCGCCGGAACGCCCGCGGCGAGGATCCCGCCGGAGAGCGATGCATCCCTGCCGATCACGACGGTCTGGCCGGCGCCGAGCGTGAGCATGCCGCCACCGTTGAAGCCGTAGCCCTTGATGGACCCATCGACGATCAGTGGCGCGGACAAGGCACCGGCGTATTGCGCCTGCCAGAGGCTGGGTGCAAACAGCTTGGAATAATCGTCGGCGACGAGGCTGACGCTGCCCCCGGTCCCGCCTTTGATCGCGCCGGTCTGCAGGACTGCAGCACCAGAGGACACGTCGACGGTGCTGCCGGCCGCCAGCGCGACGCTGCCGGTCGTCGAGACCGTCAGGTTACCGCCATTGATGAAGGCCAATCCGGAGACATCATTGGGATCGAGCAGCCCATTGGTCCACAGGCCGCGCAGGTCGACGGTGGCGCCGTTGCCGATCGTCACCGAGGCCGAACCGGCGGTGTCGGTTAGCGCCGACCAGAGTATGCGCCCGGCGGCGCTGATAACCACGGGCAGCAGATTGCCCATGGTCACGCTGCCACCACGCGCAGTCAGGTTCGCCTCGATGTCGATGTCGGGCGCGATGAACGACACCTGCGCGCCCGCCGCCAAGGTAACCGGCGCGGCGACAGTGATCTTTCCGGACGTCGCGATATTCAGGCCGCCCAGGCCGTCTGCGCTCAACGCCGCCGCGTTGAACCAGGCGGTTCCGGTCCGGCCGCTCGGCACCGCCGTCGTGGCGGTGATCCCTGATGCGGCAGAATCGATATCGCCGAATAGCACGTCGGTGGTGTAGGTGCCGGTCAGGCCGTAACCGCCGCCATATTGGCCGAGAACCAGCGTGCCGGCGAGCGGCACGGTCGACTGCGTCAGCGTGTAGCCGTCGGTCACACCCGCGGGCCGCGTGGCGATCTGCCGCTCGCCGTCGATCACTGCGGCGAGAATGCTGCCTTCGAAGAACGCGGTCGGCGTGGACAGGATCAGGCTGCCGGCATCGCGGCCGACGGTGTAGCCGTCCTGCCATTGCACGCTCTGGTGCCCGAACGGACTGAGGTAAACTTGGGTGAGATCCTTGTCGATCTTGCCTCCCACGCTGTGGGTGACCACAAAGCCGTTGGCCACCGCCAGATAAGTGAGATTGGCCGGTGCGCTGTTGACGTTGTAGATGCGGCCGTCGCTGCCGAGCAGATAGGTCTGCGGGACATAACCGCCCTGGTACTGGACCGCTCCACCGGAGATGTTGAAGGTCGATCCGTTTTGCGCCACCACCTCCGGCGCCGCCAGCGTGATGGTGCCGCCGACCGCGGTCCACTCGCCGATGGTGTGGCTGGTGTTGCCGAGATAACCACTGACCTCGAGCAGGCCGCCCGCGGTGTAGTAACGATCGGTGGGATAACCGCCGGTGCCGGCTGGCACCAGGGTCAGGTCGCGCGCATCGATCCAGACATTGCTGTTGATCAGCACGCCGCTGTCGCGGTTCTGCGGGCTGTCGCGCAACTCATTGCCCTGGATGTTGACCAGGACATCGTTGGCGGAGGCCGCCAGCACCGCGCCGGTGGTGCCGGAAACGTCGATGGTCGATCCGCTCTCCGCCAACACGCGCTTGCCGGCGCTGACCGAGACCTGGCCGCCTTGCGCCATGGTTTGCGAGCCATTCTGGAAATCGACGAGGCCACCGGTGACGATCTCGACCCGGGACTGGTCCTTGCGGTCGGCAAGCGTCGAGAGATTGTCGAATTGGCCGACGGCCTGTTGATTGATGCCGGACGCTGCAATCAGTCCGGCGCGCCGGGAGTCCAGCGCGGTGTCGGTGGAGTCAAGCTCCGGCAGGATCAGGCTGAGGCTGCTGCCGGTCAGCGTCACGCTGCCGGTCGCATCACTGGCCGAATTCAGCAAATGGATAGTGCCGCGCTGATCGACCGAGGTGGTCGAGACCAAGACGCCGTCCTGCACGATGGTATGGCCGGCGAGCGTGATGTCGCCCTGCTGGGACAGAATCAGGCCGGTATTGCTGACCGTGCCGCTGCTGCTGCCGCTGACAAGCACTGGCGAGACTTCGTTGCCGTTGGTGCTGGAATACTGATTGGCCTTGGTGCCGTAGCCGGGCCGCAGGATGAAGGCGTCGCCGGCGGCAAGCTCCGTTTGCCCTTTCGGCGTGGTGATGGAGCCTGCATTGTCGACCTCGCTGCCCATCAGCAGGACGGAACCACCGCCCATCGTGGCCAAAGCCGGCGCGCTGGTGGTGATCAGCGCACCTTGTTCGACGATGATCTTGCCACCCGCGCCCGTGAAGCTCGGGAGATACGCCCCGCTGCTCTGGGTCGAATAGATGCCGTTGGTCAGGAACTGGGTATCGGTCATGCCCGCGCTGGACGCAATCAGTGAACCGACATTGATCTGGCTGGCGCCACCGAAGATGATGCCGTTCTGGTTGATCACCAAGACCTGGCCGGCGGCGTTGATGTGTCCGAGAATCTGGCTCGGGCCGAGATTGCCGATCACGCGGTTGAGCACTGTCCAGGTGCTGGCCTGCTGGTTGAAATTGACCGTTGTCTGCGTGCCGACATTGAATGTCTGCCAATTCACGATCGCTTGCGCGGCGGTCTGGTTGACCGTGACATTGGTCTGGCCGCCGCTGACCGACTGGGTCGGCAGATCAGCGCCTTGCCATAACGGCGACCCTGCTGTCGCGCCCGGCGCCACCTGCAACCCGCCCGGCGCCAGCCCGTTCGGCACCACAACCTGCGGCAGCGTCCGGGACGCTCCGGACGCCTGTGCCGCGTTGCGGGCCGCTGTTTGCACCGCCTGTAAGGCCTGGATCGCCTGGCTCGCGCGCGCCAGTCCGGCTTGGCTTTGTTTTGCGACGGCAGCCGCCTGCTGCGACATCGCAGCCGCCGTATCGCTCGCAAAGTTGGTCGGCGAAAACGTTGCCGCGCTTCCGAACGGCCGCGCCAGCGCGCCTTCGCCACCGACCAGCATCAGCGCGATCAAACTCGTCCCCGCAAGCAGCGCGCCACGCGACACCAACCCCGGCCTCGACGCGACAGCACGGATCGAAGGCGCACGCCGCAAATCCTGACGACGCCCATTCCAGCATGAGCGGCTGCGCTGGATTGCTTTGTCACAAAGCGACATGAAATTTCCTTTGGTCGATCAGGGCGTCGTTTCGGTCAGGGACGCGCGAGGATGTTGCCCGGCGTATTCGCCGGGAAAGCAGACTGTCAGGACGGATTTTCAGGATCCCGCTGCGGCGGGTCGAGCCAAAGGCCGATATCGGGCATATCGATCGCCATGGCCTGGGCATCGCTGCCGTAGCCGCTGATGCCGAGACGGCGGACGCCGGTCATGACCTGGAGATCATGGATCTCGGTGCAACCGCCGGTGTAGCGCAACGTGCCCACCACCTGCCCGGTCGCAAGCTCGATCGCGACAACCCTGCAGATCAATTCGCGGCCACCGTGCTCGACAGGCAAGCCTTCGAACGGACGGCTGCCGCGCATCAGCGACGGACCGACAAACAGATATCCGCCGTGCTCGGCAAGACCGCACGCAAAACCCGGCAGCCCGGCAACGATCGGGGTGCGGGCCCCGCTCTCTCGATCGATCCTGAGCAGCGTTCCGGTGCCGGCCCGATCTCGTGCCGTCCCGTTCTGCGCCTTCGACACAGTCATCATGCGGTCTCCAGCCGGGAGCAGCGCGGGTGCAGGCCAACGGCGACACCCTCGATCGGAACTAAAGCGGAAGGGAAGAACGGCATCATCGGCATTTTCAAAATCAAGAGTCTCGACCACCGGCCTTGCGGAACAGGACTGGAACAGGCAGGTTCGCCCACGCAGCTCTCGTCCCTCCATGAGGTGGACGACATGACCGGCGGGAAGACGGAATCTTTTTTGCGAGGCTCCCAATCACGCGACGTGGCGAGGCCGGCATCAAAAGGCTCGAGACGATGCACCCGGCGTCATCCGAACGACGTGCCCTTGACGTCTCGTGATCGGACTCAGCCGACGAGAACCAGTCCCCCCGGGAACGACCGCACGGGAACCTTGAAGACGCTGCCGATCTGCCCCATGACAGTGTCAAGACGCTTGATTTCGAACCGCGCCGTCACCAGCCGCTGTCCAAGCCCCGCATCGATGAGCATGATCCGACCCGGACGGTAGCGATTGACCTCATCGATCACACTGGCAAGCGGTGCATTGCGGAATACCAGCAGGCCATCGCGCCAAGCGGTCACCGTGGCTGGATCGATGGCAATGACATCACCAAGACTCTGACTGTCATAAGATATCTTTTGGGCTGCGCGCAGTGTCGCCTCTCGACCTCCGCATGCGACCACGACCTCCCCGTCAATGCAGGTCAGATCGACGGACGATCCGTTCCGGCGTACGTTGAAGCTGGCTCGAGTTGCCGTCATGCGACCCTCGGCCGCAGCAACGATCAAGGGCTTCAACACACCGTGGCCAATGGCGATCGCGGTCTCGCCCGAGATCAACTCCAGCTCTTCGTCCTGTGCCCCGGGGCGCATCGCAATGCTGGTACGGGTATTGAGATCGACCGAAATCGCGTCCCGAAGGGTCAGGTGCAGTTGCTCTCCCGTCCCTGTTCGATGATCGGCCGCTAGTTCCGCGAACGACGGCCACAAATCAAGCGGCGGCCGAACCATCAGAGCCACAGCAGCCGCCGACGCGGCAATGGCGCCCCCGCCCATGAAGATCCTGCGACTGACCCGGATACCAGACCGGCTGTTGCCAATGTCGCGACCGGCCAGCGCCGCCACGGGGGCTTCAAGCGCCCGCCATAGCTGTCCCGCCTCAGCCAGCGCCGCGGCGTGAGCCGAACTCTGATCTCGCCATCGGCGCAGATCGGCCAGATCATCCGAGGTGGCCTGGCCCAGGCTGATGCGCGACAGCCAGGTCAGCGCTTCGCGCTGCAATCTCTCCTCTGGCGGGTTGTTATCGATCATCAGTGGTGTGGCCTACTGGTCCTATACATGGACGATTCGAGATCGCGAATCCGGCACGGCATTGTCAATTTTTTTTCGCAAGAAAGGTTTGGCAACTCTCCAGTGCCCGCTGCAGTTCGAGGCCAACGAGCCGCGAAGAGATACCGAGGCGTCGGGCGATTTCCGGCTGCGTCAGACCTTCGAAACGCACGGCTATCATGATGTCGCGCTGGCGGGGCGTCAGCCGATCAAGAGCACGACCGACCGCTTCGAAGGTCAGGCGGCCCTCGACGACACGATCGGGCCCGGGGCTTTCGTCGATGATCTCGTAGAGCACATCGACATCAATGCGCTTGGAGCGGCGATCTTCGGTTCGCCAGCGGTCCCGCGCCAGATTGACCGCGCAAGTCAGCAGGTAGGACGTCGGATTCTGCAATACGCCGACGTTATCCGTTCGCTCCATCCGCAGATAGAGCTCATGCAGCGTCTCCTGAGCGGCATCAGTCGAGCCCAGGCGACGGGCCAGACGCTGCCGGAGGTGATCGTATCGCTCGATCAGCAACTCCCGCAGCGTCGTCCAGCTGGTCTCGTCGGCATCCCGCGTCATGCTGCAGTCAAGATCCCTTTATCGCTCTCCAAGCATCCACCTGCTCGCGATGGCGGGTCCACCGACCAACATGTCCGATCTCCTCGGAGCGACCGTCATCGTGCCGTCGCCGCACACTCGTCATCTCGTCCGTATGGCCTCGCTCCAAGGACCATCGTGACGGGCTGCGGCATGCCGGCCGGAGGTGATCGGTCGAAAACCACTCGCGCGAGCACGTCCATGACGGCCGCATCGCGTGACGCAAGGCCCGTGGTGCTCAGCAGGTGCGGATTCCGGATCGCGCCCGAATCGCTGATCCAGAACTGGAACGCCAGCCTGAAACCGCTTGGTCTGGTCTCGGACCGGCGGCACAGGGCCGTCATCACACCGGCCTGAACGCCGCCGAGGAATTGATTGTAACTGGCGATCGAACGGGACGACTCGTTCGGAGGCTGCAACTTTGCCGGTACCAGCGTAAACGCCCGATCTTCGGTGAAGGTGAAGTCGAGACCAGTTCCCGACAGGAGCACTCGCAATGCCGTCTCCTGCGGATACTTTCCCTTCAGTTCCGCCGAACGTCGTCCGGCGGTAAGTGCAGTTTCGTAGAGGATCTGCAAGCGGCTAGCCTCGCTGTAAGCATCGAGGGCCGACTCGAGCGGTTGCGATGGAATGTTGAATTCGAGCTCGACACTGGTCCCTCCCTGCTGGGCATGGACCGCAGTCTTCAAAGCGATGAACAATGACATTGCGATGACGAGCACCGACGCCCAGCTCCAAACTACAGACACCAGAGCGCTGCGCGTCTGCTCTTCCGATCCGTTCTCAGCATGACGACACATCTCTGCCCGCTCACCGCTTTGCTCGGGGGGCGCTTCCGCGTGTCAGTGGTCCGCTGTCAGAACGAAAGACCGATATCGCCGGATCGCGCGTCCAGAAAGCAACAGCCTGGGGAACGCTAATGACACAACATTACAATTATACGACGGACCGCGATCGTCTCAGCGCGTGACCGCACGGTTGTCAAACAACTACATCTTCCCCGAACATCGCCGCATGCAAGCCGCTGGACCGCCTGGTATTGATCAGCCTCCCAAACCAAGACTTAGTCCGGCGCCGCGCCGACGGGAGCGCCACCGGCCGGCCGGTGCAGGAAAGTGATCGAGGCGAACGCACCGATCCAGGAGCCGGCGGCGGCAAACGCCACATAGATCCAGTTCTCGGTGTAGCTGATCACCGCGTAGGAGGAAAGCAGATACCAGATACTGCTCCAGGTCGCAGCCGGCACCCGCTTGCGGGCCACCACGGCGGACGTGAACATGACATAGACAGCATCGGTGGCCGCGGTGGCGATCACGACTCCGGCGGCCGTCAGAGGATTGGGGACTATCATCGCAATTCACCTCTCGGTCATGATGATGGATCCGCTCGCGCATGGGCGCGACATCGTCGTTCGGCCACCGCGCGACAAGAGCCTGGTTCAGCTCCGCCGGATCGGACTCTCGTCGGCGAGTTCGATCACGACCGGCTGATGATCGGACGCATCCGTCGCACTGTCGATGTCGACCCGCAGCACCCGCGCGGCCAGATCTTCGGTGACGAAGATGAAGTCGCGGCAGTCCGCCACCGGCCACAGCACACGGTCGTACAATCCACAGGTCGGCAGATGCGGACGTCCGGGGTGGCGGATGGTCCAGGCATCGCGGTAATTCAGTCCCGGCCGGGCCGATTCCTGCAGCACGGCGTGCAGCGGATCGGACACGTCGAAATTGAAGTCTCCGCACAACAGGCTGGACGCGGCGACGGTTTGGCAAACGAAGGGATCGACGGGATCGGGATCGGCCGCCTTCACCCCCGTCGAGGCCTCCTCTTGCAGGTCCAGCAGCCGCAAGACCTGCGCCTCGCGCTGCGCGGCCGAGAAAAACTCCAGATGGGTGTTGACGATGCGCAGCGGCCCGAACGCCGACTGCACCGTCACCTCCAGCGCCTGGCGCCGCATGCCGCGGCTGCCACCGGCCTGCGGCCACGGCAGCAGGTGATTGGCGATCTGCAGCACCGGTAACCGCGACAGGGTCAAATTGCCGAAGCGGCGGGGACGGCCGTCGCTGTCGATGCTCTCGACCGCCGGCCGGTACACCGGCTGGTGATCGGGCAGCAGTGCGGCAAGCCAGGCGCTTTGATCAATATCGCCGTCGAGCGCGGGAAAGCCGGCCGACACCTCCTGGAAGCAGTACACGTCGGCGTCGGCCAACCCTGTCGCCACCGAAACAATTCGTGCCAGGTCGACCACGCCGTCGCAGCCCTTGCCCCACTGGATATTCCAGGTCACCAGACGCATCAGCGAATTCCCGCCCGCATGAAGGATTGCACAAACTGGCGCTGGAACAGCAGGAACGCGACCAGCAGCGGCGCCATCGTCATGACCGTCGCGGCATTGATGATCGACCAGTCGACGCCGGTCTCCGGCGCGCCGAACACCGCAAGCCCCACCGTGAGCGGCCGGCTGCCCACCGAATTGGTCACGATCAGCGGCCACAGGAAATTGTTCCAGTGATAACTGACCGACACCAGGCCGAAGGCGATGTAGGTCGGCCGCGCCAGCGGCACATAAACCCGCCAGAGGATCTGCAGCGGCCCTGCCCCCTCGACCCGGGCCGCCTCGACCAGTTCCTGTGGCACGCTCTTGAAGGTCTGCCGCAGCAGGAAGATCCCGAACGCACTCGCCAGATACGGCAGCGCAATCGCCGGGATGGTATCGAGCAACCCGAGCGCGCCGATGGCGCGATAGTTCTCCACGATCAGCACGTCCGGCATGATCATCAGTTGCAGCAGTACCAGCGCGAAGGCGAACCCGCTGCCCTTGAAAGTGAAGCGCGCAAACGCATAGGCAGCAAGCGTCGACAGCACCAGTTGCCCGGCCAGCACCAGGCACACCAGCGCCACGGTGTTGAAATAATAGCGGCCGAACGGAGCCTGGTTCCACGCGCGGGCGAAGTTCTCCAGCGTCCACGGCGCCGACAGGCTGAACGAGGTGGCATAGGCCGCGGGATGCAGCGCGCTCCAGCAAGCATAGACCAGCGGCGCCAGCCAGATCAGCGCCAGCAGCCACGCCGCGATCGCCTCGAGCGGATGGGTGCGGCCGGTCATTGGTAATGGATCCTGCGGTCGAGATAGCCGAACTTGATCAGCGCCAGCGTGCTCAGAATCACCAGTAGCACCACCGTCAGCGTCGCCGCATAGGCCTGATCCTGGAAGGTGAAAGCGACCTCATAGATGTAATAGAGCAGCAGCGAACTGGCATTGCTCGGGCCGCCCTTGGTCATGATCACCAGATGGTCCACCAACTTGAACGAATTGATCACTGCATTGATCGCGACGAACAGCGTGGTCGGCATCAGCAGCGGGAATGTGATGCGGCGGAAGGTGTACCAGCGGCCGGCGCCCTCGACCGCGGCGGCCTCTTCCAGATCGGGCGACAGCTGCTGCAGCGCCGCCAGATAGAAGATCATGAAGAAGCCGGCCTCCTTCCAGATCACCATCACGATCAGGCAGCCCATCACCGTGCGGGGATCGCCGAGCCAATTCCAGCCCGCCAGACCGAACAGCCCACGCAACTGATCGAGCAAGCCATAATCCGGCGTGTAGAAGAACAGCCAGATATTGGCCACCGCGATCATCGGCAGCACCGTCGGCGTGAAGTAAGCAAGCCGCAGGAAGCCGCGTCCGCGCATGTTGCGGTTGACCCACAGCGCCATCAGCAGCGCCAGCGCGATCGACGTCGGGATGGTGCCGAGCGCGAACCAGACGTTATTGACCAGCGCTTTCCAGAAAATGGAATCGCCGGCCATCGTCCGATAGTTGTCGAGGCCGACGAACACCTCGGCGCCGTTGCGGCGCGCGATGAAGAAGCTGTGCCGGATGGTGGCGAGGATCGGATAGTGCGTGAAGGCCGCAAGCAGCACGCCCGCCGGCAGCAACAACAGCCACGCATTCACGGCGTTCCACCACGCGTGCGACTTCGGCACGCGGGTGGCGACGGGCGATGGTGTGGCAGTGACGGTCATCGGACGATCGGGCCGGGCGGCTGTGAGCCGCCCGGCCCGCCCTTTCTTATTTGTAGGTGCGCAACACGCCCTCGGCCTGCTGCTGCGCGGCGCTGAGAGCCTCCTTCGAGGTCTGCGATCCGGTCACCGCGGCCTGCACCGCATCGTTGACGAACTTGTAGATGCGGCCGTTCTCATGCACCGACAGTTCGGGCACCGCATATTCGAGCTGGTCGCGCGCCACCGTCGCGGCCGGGAAGTCCTTGGCATAGGCCTGCATCGCCGGGGTCTTGTAGGCCGCGGGCGACACCGCAACATAACCGGTCTTGATGCTCCACTCGGCCGCACGCTCCGGCGCCGTCATCCACTGGATGAACTTCACCGCGGCCTTTTGCTGCTCAGGGGACGCACTCTTGAAGATGTAGAAGCTGCCACCGCCGGTCGGCGACCCGCGCTGCTCCTTGGCGGGCAGCATGGCGACACCGAAATTGAACTTGGCGCCGTCTTTCACCGCCGTCAGGTTGCCGGTGGTGTGCCACATCATCGCGGTCTTGCCTTCGAGGAAGTCGGTGCGCAGGGTTGCCCAATCGATGCTGCCGGTCGGCATCACCGCCTGCTTGCGGGAGAGATCGACCCAGTAGTCCAGCGCAGCAACGGTCTTCGGCGCGGTGAGATAGACCTCGTTACCGGGCTCGTTCATCAGTTTCTGGCCGTTCTCGATCGCCAGCGCCTGCAACATCCAGTAGGCATAACCGGTGGTCGGGATCTCGACGCCCCAGCGCGTCACATTGCCTGATGCATCCTTCTTGACCAGCTTCCTGGCCATGTCGGCCATCTCGTCCCAGCTGGCCGGCGCCTTCTCCGGATCGAGCCCGGCCTCCTTGAAGGCGTCCTTGTTCCAGTACAGCACGATGGTTGAGCGCTGGAACGGAATGCTCCAGGTCTTGCCCTCGATCTGGCCGTTGGCCATGAAGGCCGGATAGAATTCCTTGAACCAGGCCTTGTCGGCGACCAGGCCATCCATCGGCACAATCGCGTTTTCATCCATGAGCGTGAACACGTCGGTCGACAGCAGCACCGAGATCTGCGGCGGCTGGCCGCCCTTCATTGCGGTCATCGCCTTGGTCATGGTGTCGGTGTAGTTGCCAGCATAGACCGCCGTCACCTTGATGTCGGAATTTTCCTTTTCGAAGCGGGCGACCATGTCGTCGATGATCTTGGTCACCGGACCGCCAACCGCGACCGGATAGTACATGGTGAGGTCGACGGCCGCGGCGGGACGCGGGCTCAGGACGGCCGCAGCGGCGAGCGCCGCCGCCGTCAGCATGGTCTTGAGCTTGGTCTTGGCAAAAAATCTCATGTGATTCTCCCCTCGTGATAACGCCTGTGGTGCAGCCTCAACCGACCGCAGATTGTCGCGCCGGGTCGGCTGCGTCGCCGCGCCGCCGGCCCGTGGCCTGATCGAAATGATGTTCGTGATCGGTGCTCCAGGCGAGACGGATATCGTCGCCCGGCGCGACCTTGCTGAAGCCGTCCTGCCGGACCGACACCGGTTGTCCTGCAAGCTCGCAGAGCACGATGCTGTCCGCTCCGAGATGTTCGACGCTGGTGACGCGGGCCGAATAACCGTCCTGTGGCACGATGCGGATATGTTCGGGGCGAATGCCGACCAGCGTCTCGCTGCGCGTAATCAGGTTCATCGGCGGCGTGCCGATGAACCGCGCGGTGAATGCCGTTGCAGGCCGCCGATAGAGTTCCTCCGGCGTGCCGTTCTGCTCGATGTGCCCGTCGCGCATCAGCACCACGCGATCGGCCATGGTCATGGCCTCGGTCTGGTCGTGGGTCACATAAACCATCGTCATGCCCAGGCGCTGCTGCAGCGCGCGGATCTCGGTGCGCATCTCGTGGCGCAGTTTGGCGTCGAGATTGGACAGCGGCTCGTCCATCAGACACACCCGCGCCTCCGCGATGACCGCCCGGCCGAGCGCCACGCGCTGGCGCTGCCCGCCGGACAATTGCGACGGCTTGCGCGTGAGCAGTTGGTCGAGCCCCACCATCTCGGCAACGCGCTTGAGCCGTGCGTCGCGCTCAGCGCGCGAGACGCGGCGCACGCGCAGGCCGAACACGATATTTTCCGCGACACTGAGATGGGGAAACAGTGCGTAGGACTGGAACACCATCGAAATCCTGCGCTGGGCTGGCGTCAGGTGTGTGACGTCGGCGCCGCCGATCGACACCGTGCCGCTGTCGGGCTGGTCCAGTCCGGCAATCAGGCGCAGCGTCGTTGACTTGCCGCAGCCGGAGGGCCCGAGCAACACCAGCAACGAGCCTTCCTCAGCCGTGAGAGTCACGTCGTCGACGGCGCGCATGGCGCCCCAACTCTTGCTGACGTGATCAAGCTTAATCGCAGACATGAGCAACCCGACCTGACTGGAATGTGGGCGACGACGGATGTTGGCCCGCCGATACCGCCGATCTCCCGTCCGCCGCTTTCCTTGTGACCTTCGTGATTTGCGCGACGGCGAGACATTGCATCCCGCGCCGAGCCGGAGGCGCCCCATGCCGGCCCCGGCACGCCAACACCTTCCAGGTCCCGGGCGATATCATCTCCCTGTAACATTCATATGAACATATCCATCGTTCAAATGAAAATATAAACTGGCGTTACCTCCTTGGGGAGGGAGTGCAGTGTCAAGGGCGGCCGCATGCTGAAGATCGCCACCGACGAACGACAGGCGTGGATTCTGGAATTGGTGCGCGAGAAGGGCTTCGCCTCGATCGAGCACATCGCCACGCATTTCGACGTCACCCAGCAGACCATCCGGCGGGTGGTGAACCAGCTGTGCGAACAGGGCTTGTTGCGCCGCATTCATGGCGGCGTCGGCCTGCCGGTGCCGAACCAGAACCTGGCCTATGAGAGCCGGCAAGTCCTCAACCTGGACGCCAAACAGCGCATCGCCCGCGCCGCCGCCAGCTTCATCCCCGACAGCACGTCGCTGATGATCGGGCTCGGCACCACGCCGGAATGCGTCGCACTGGCGCTGGCGCAGCGGCCCAACCTGCACGTGATCACCAACAGCCTGAGTGTGGCGACCGCGTTCGCGCGCAATCCCGATGTCGATATCACCTTTGCTGGCGGCACCTTGCGGCCGCGGGATCGCGACATCATCGGCGACGCCGCTGTCGCCTTCTTTTCCAAATTCAAGGCCGACTTCGGCATTTTCGGCGTCGGAGGCATCGACGCCGACGGCACCATGCTGGACTTCTATGCCGGCGAAGTCGAGGCCCGGCAGGCCATCGCGGCGAACTGCCGTACGGCCCTGCTGGTCGCCGATCACAGCAAGTTCGGCCGCGGCGCCACGGTGCGCGGCGGCCATCTCGGCGAGCTCCCGCATCTGTTCACTGACGCGCCGATCCCGGCAAACTTTCGCGCGATGATCGAGGGGCTTTCCGGCAAGGTGCATATCGCCAGCGCGAGCTGAGCGTTCCACCAGTTCGTTTGCGAATCCCCGCCGGGATCAGCTTGCTTTGAAGGCGGCGGAGGCGTTCATTTTCAGACGGGGATGCCGCGCCACAGGACGCACCATGTATTCAAAAACCCGACTCGATGCGCTCAGCGACGGCATTTTCGCCGTTGCCATGACGCTGCTGATCCTGGATGTCCGCCTGCCCGACGACTTCCACCCCGCCGACGGCAACGCGCTTCTGAAGGGCCTGCTCAATCTGTGGCCGAAGGTGCTGCCCTATGTCCTGAGTTTCGGCGTACTCGGACTGCGCTGGCTCTCGAATATCCAGGTCAGATCGCGCGGAGATTTCGTCGGCCGCGAATACGTCAACTGGTGGCTGCTCTATCTTCTGCTCATCACCTGCATTCCGTTGAGCACCATCGTGGTCGGTCGCTTCGCATCCCTGCCGCCGGCGGTGTGGCTGTATGCCGGCAACACGCTGCTGATTGCGGCCGTGAGCTACCGGTTGATCAAGATCACACCGGAGCTGGAACCAGGTGGCCATCTGCAGGATCGCCAGTTGTCGTTGCGGCTGCTGGCCCTGTCGTCCTGCCTTGCCATCGCCCTGAGCTTTATCGAACCTCGATGGGCGTTGTGGGGGTTCGCCCTGAACTTCGCCGTTCCCCTGATGCGAAAGCGAGCTCCCCGAGCGGCCTCACCCCAGAATTGACGGCTGCGGCGTCATTTGGACGGCTCTGTTGACAACCCTGTGGATTGGCTGTGGAAGATGCAGCGCAATTCCACGGGGCGAACCTGTGCACAGCCCCGGGGAAAGGCTTGTGGAACAGATCTGCAAGGGGCGTTGAAAACCTCTGAAAAGAGGGTGGAAAAGTCTCGAGAAAGACTGTGGATAAATTGTTGATAACCTGTGCACGAAAGTGCGCAACCACCTTGGACTCATCATGAATTCGACCTCTGCCCATTCGGCACCACCCTCGCCGGCCACCCGCGTTTCATTCGCCATGGCGGACGAGCGCAGCGCCAACCGCGTGGTGGATGTGCTGGCGGAGAGTTTCGACAATAACGAAGCCGCCATCGCTGCATTCGAGCGTCCGGACGGCCGCTGGGACGTGACCGTGTATTTCGGCGAGAAACCGGACGAAGCCGCGGTGCGCAACCTGGTCGCGCTGGCGTCCGACGAGGCGACCGCGGAGGCCTTGGTGTTCGACACCGTCGAAGCCAAGGACTGGGTCAAGGTGAGCCTCGAGGGCCTCGCACCGGTCGAGGCCGGCCGTTTCATGGTGCACGGCCATCACGACCGCGATCGTGTCGGTCCCAACAGGATCGGCATCGAGATCGAAGCGGCGCTGGCATTCGGCACCGGGCATCACGGCACCACCCGCGGTTGCCTCATCCTGCTCGACCAGGTGCTGCGGGCGAAATGGCCGCGGCGGGTACTCGATCTCGGCACCGGCACCGGTGTGCTGGCGATCGCGGCCGCCAAGGCGCTGCGCCAACCGATCCTTGCCAGCGATATCGACTGGCGCTCGGCCATCACGGCGCGGGAGAATGCACGCCTCAACGGCGCCGGCAATTGGGTGGAGGCCGTCCACGCACCGGGGTTCTCGTCGCCGAAGTTTCAGGCACGGGCGCCGTTCGATCTGGTGCTGGCGAACATTCTGGCCAACCCGCTGCGGCGGCTGGCGACGCCGATGGCGCGGCATCTGGCGCCTTCAGCCCACGTGATCCTGTCCGGATTGCTGCCGCATCAAGCCAACAGCGTGATTTCGGCCTATCGCCAAAGCGGCCTTGTACTGGTCAGGCGCCTGCAGCTCGAAGGCTGGACCAGCCTTTTGATGCGCCGGCCATAACGCTGGTGTCTCCAGGCTCCAATTTGGACTTCTTGCTGCAGCGTGCGCGTGACTCGTGCTGTTTCAAGGCTTGCGCTGATCCTGGGAAATGTCCCGATCCGTGCGGCGCAGCCGCGACTCGGTGAGACGGTCCAGCATCTGCAGCAGAATGCTGCGCGACTGGATGGTACGCTGAGGTCTCACAACGCCAACCTGAACAGGCTCGGGATGGACCGGCGGCGACAGTTTTTCAAACGAAAAAGCAGGCATCGGTGTAACCCCTCGTCGTTGAGTTGAAACACCCCCAAAACGTTTCCCTCGCGCTCCCTGGATTTTAAGATTCCAAGTAAGCGCAGTTGAATTGTGCCACGCACAATCGCATGACCGCAAGATGTCAGGCCTCCCTCCGATCAAAAGTTTTTTCGGAACTTTCCACATCGCGGTTGTTGATTGCGGCTGACACCAGCTCCCCCTAAATTCGGTTCATGTTCGAAGCTCATTTCCAGACATTTGAAGAACCCGAAGGCGGCGTCGCGCTCTCAGCACGGCTGGCGGCCTTCCGTGAAGAACTGATCCGGCGGAATCTGACCGGATTCGTGGTTCCACGCGCTGATCAGCAGCAGAACGAATACGTCGCCCCCTCCGAGGAGCGGCTGGCATGGCTGACGGGATTTACCGGCTCCGCCGGGCTTGCTGTCATACTCAAGGACAAGGCCGCGGTCTTTGTCGATGGCCGCTACACCCTGCAGGCCGCCAAACAGGTGGATACGGCCGCTTGGGCGGTCGAATCCCTGGTGGAACCGCCGCCTGAAAAATGGCTGGAAACCCATCTCACCGCCGGCGATCGGCTAGGGTTCGACCCCTGGTTGCACACCTCAGCGGCCGCCGAGCGGCTGGCCGTGGCTTGTGCGAAGGCCGAAGCGGACCTGGTGGCGGTCGAGAGCAATCCGCTCGACGCGGTGTGGAGTGAGCGTCCGATGCCACCACTCGGCTCGGTAACGCTGCATCCGCTCGCTTATGCCGGCGAGGCCGAAGCCGACAAGATCGGGCGGATCCGCGGCGAGATGGCGCGGGGACGGCTCGACGCGCTGGTGCTGTCGGATTCCCATGCGGTGGCCTGGACCTTCAACATCCGCGGCGCCGACGTGGCACACACGCCGCTGCCGCTGTCCTACGCGCTGGTGCCGAAGGACGGCCGCCCGACCATTTTCATCGACGGCCGCAAGCTCTCCAACAGCGTCCGGGATCATCTCGAGCAGAATGCCGACGTGGTGGAGCCGGACGCGCTGACGACCCGGCTGACCGAGTTGGCGCAACGCGGCGCCTCGATCGGCCTCGACGGCACCACCGCAGCCGACGCCCTGACCCGCCTGATTGCCGGCGCCGGCGGCAAGCCTGTGCGCGGCGCCGATCCGATCGCCCTGCTGAAGGCCGCCAAGAACCCGGCCGAGATCGCCGGCACCCGCAACGCCCATCAGCGCGACGCGGTGGCGCTGGCGCGGTTCCTCGCCTGGGTCGACCGCGAGGCGCCAACCGGGGCGCTGACCGAAATCGACGCCGTCGAGGCGCTGGAAACTTTTCGCCGCGACACCGGCGCACTGAAGGACGTCTCGTTTCCGACCATCTCCGGCACCGGCCCGAACGGCGCCATCGTGCACTATCGCGTCACCCGCAAGAGCAATCGCCGGATTGCGCCGGGCGACCTGCTGCTGATCGATTCCGGCGCGCAGTATGAAGACGGCACCACCGACGTCACCCGCACCATCGCGATCGGCCAGCCGACGGACGAGATGCGCGATCGTTTCACGAGGGTGCTCCGCGGCCATATCGCGATTGCGCGGGCGGTATTTCCCGACGGCACCAGCGGCGCCCAGATCGACGCCTTCGCGCGGCAGTATCTCTGGCGGGCCGGACTCGATTTCGAGCACGGCACCGGGCATGGCGTCGGCAGCTATCTCTCCGTGCACGAGGGACCGGCACGGATTTCCAAGCTCGGCACCACGCCGCTGAAACGCGGCATGATCCTGTCCAACGAGCCCGGCTACTACAAAGCCGATGCCTTCGGCATCCGCATCGAGAACCTGGAACTGGTGGTGGCGGTCGATGTGCCCGGCGCTGAAAAGCCGATGAACGGCTTCGAGACGCTGACCTTCGCTCCGATCGACCGCCGGCTGATCGCCCCTGCGATGCTCAGCGCGGGCGAGATCCAGTGGATTGATGCATACCACATGCGCGTTAGGGCCACGTTGCACGGCAAGCTCGATGATGCGACTCGTTTATGGCTGGATGCGGCCACGCAACCGCTGAAGGCTTGAGCGCAACCATCAGGCGCACTGTCCGCACGAACGGCGCCGTTTTTTGTCGCCGGACAGCACGCCATTTTTAGAATGCGAGCTTATTCCGCGTGGTGGAAGTGACGAGCCACAGGCTATCTGCAAAGCCTGGCGCCGGACGGGCCACCCGGATGACGCTGGTGCTGCTGGTGGCGATGAACGGCCTCGCCCCGATCTCGCTCTACATGCTGGTGCCGATGCTGCCGCAGCTTGCGGTGAAGTTCGCCAGTAATATCTCCGTCGCGCAGATGACGGTCTCCGTCTACATGATCGGGCTCGCGCTCTCGCAGCTGGTGATGGGGCCGCTGTCCGATCGTTTCGGCCGCCGGCCGGTGCTGATCGCCTGTTTCGCCCTGGTCGTCATCGCCAACATCGGCTGCATCTTCGCCCAGACCCTGCCGCAACTGATCGCGGGGCGCTTCCTGCAGGCGCTCGGCGGCGCCGCCGGCATGGTGATCAGCCGCGCCATCATCCGCGACATCTATGATCGCAGCCGCGTCGGCGGCATGATCAGCCTGGTCATCGCCGTGATGATGATCGCGCAGATGCTGAGCCCGATGTTCGGCGGCGTGCTGGACGCCTGGTTCGGCTGGCGCTCGATCTTCTATGTGCTCGCCGCCGGCACCACGCTGACCGTGATCGCAATCATGCTGGCGCTGCCGGAGACGCGGCGCTTCGCGGCGCCGTCGGACGACTCGGGCTTCGTCAAGGACGTCAAGGCGCTGAGCGCCAGCCGTCCGTTCATGGGGTATGTGCTCTGCCAGATGCTGGCGTCGTCGATCATCTTCGTGTTCGCCGGCGGCGGCCCTTATTTGGTCATCAATCACATGGGCCGCTCGGCCACCGAATACGGCGCATGGTTCGCCACCGCCGGCTTCGCTTACATGGTGGGCAATCTGGTGTCGGTGCGGCTGTCGCCGCGGCATGGGCTCGATCGCATGATCTGGTTCGGACTGATGATCCAGATTGCCGGCGCCGTGCTCAACACGCTCTGGGGCTTGGTCGGCTGGAATCAAGTGCCGTCCTGGCTGTACGGCACCCACATGATCATCATGTTCGGCAATGCCTTCGCCATGGCCAATGCGTCGGCCGGCGCCGTCAGCGTGCGCCCCCAGGCCTCCGGCACGGCCTCGGGCGCGATGGGCTTCCTGCAGATGGGCTTCGGCGCGATCTGCTCGCAGGTCGGCGCCTATCTCGGCGGCCACTATCTCACGCCGCTGCCGCTCAACATCGCGATCCTGGTGTTATCATCAGCCTGCGCCGCCGCGATCATCTTCCTGGTTCCGCGACGAAACACCTTCGTCAGCGCCGAGACCATGATTGAGGCCGAGGAGCAGGACGCGGGCGTGATCTAATGCCCCGCATCCGAAGTTCGTGAACCACGCAACAGTCTCTGAAGACGCGTCAGTTACTTCTGGAAATGCGCCGCAATGCCTGCGGTGATTGGCCGAATGCGCGGATAAATGCCCGCCGCATCCGCTCAGGATCACGAAAGCCGGTAGACTGAGCGACACGCTCGATAGCGTCGCCTGAAGATTGGACACGTTCGCGAGCGACCTCTACCCGCAATCTCTCGACGGCCTTCGTCGGGGTGCTGCCGGTTTCGGCAGCAAAGGATCGGACAAAATGTCGTGCGCTCAGTCCCATTTTCTCCGCGAGAGTCTCGGCAGTATGACGTTCGTCGAGATGCTCGCGTATCCAGGAAAGAAGGCCGCCATAGCGGCCATTCGGCATTTTCAATTCGAGCAAAGATGAAAATTGAGACTGCCCACCGCCCCGACGATGATAAAGCACGAGCTGCCGCGCCGTCTTCTGCGAGATCTCGTCACCGTGGTCTTCAGAAACGATGGCAAGTGCAAGATCGATCCCGGCAGTGACCCCGGCTGACGTCCACACGTTGCCGTCGCGCGTGAAAATCTGGTCGGGCTCGAGCTTTACTTTTGGATAGCGTTCCAGGAAGCGAGCCGTATCGGACCAGTGTATCGTGGCGCGACGACCATGCAGGAGCCCTGCCTCGGCGAGCAGATAGGCTCCGGTACAGACGCTTGCAATGCGCACGCCGCGGCTCGCAAGCCGCTGCACAAAGCTGATTGTCGCTTTGGAGCGCAATGCTGCTTCAACGCCCAATCCACCTGCGACGATTAAAGTCGTGATGTCGCCGCTCGAACGCACTGTGCGCGCCCTCATCTCGGCGCCGGACGAACTGCATACCAATCCCGGCTTGACGGCCATCACCCTGACCAGAGGCACGTCTTGCACGTAGCGCCTTGCAAACTCAAAAACCGACATCGGACCTGCGGCATCGAGCAATTGGAAATCGGGGAAGACCAGGATGCCAATCATAGCGATGTCCGAATTTAAGGGAAACGCGCCATTCCGCTTCCAACACGACCATGGCAGTTTCTCGCCGTCAAGTTGACCTCGAGGAATGTTAGATGTCGTATCCGCTCCAGACCTGTCTCCTGGTCGTTGCGCAGCTTGCCAAGCTTTTCAACCGCCGAACGCTGGGCACGCGAATTCGTTCTCGAAGGATGCGGCTCGCCGTCGCGCTGTTCGCCACGGTGACGGTGCTGACCGCATGCTCCGAAAAACCGCAATCGTTGGCCGAATACATCGCCGCAATTTGCGCCACCCCCTTTCGCTCGTCGTCACCTGAAGAGGCACCATTCCTTGCCGATATTGTCAGTGCGATGACAAAAATGATGATCGACATGGGTATTCAGCCGTCCGGCGATGTCGATCACGATTTCGTGGAGATGATGGCGCCCCATCATCAGAGCGCGATCGAGATGGCGCAGGCCGTGCTCCGCTATGGCCGCAATCCGCAACTCAAGCGCTTGGCCCAAGAAATTATCGTCACGCAGCAGGAGGAGATCGCCGCAATGCGGCTTGCACTCGGCCAGCCGCTGCCGCCGTCCAAGCCATCGCCGACGATGGTGCCAACCGATCCGAAATTCGACACTCGACTTCCCGTCCAGCTCAGCAAGGAACCTTGATATGATGCGCATCTCCGTTTTGGCCGCAATGCTGACAGCGATAGCCGCCGGCTCCTGGCAATCCGCGCTGGCGGGTCAGGTTCCCGGCACAGCCTCCGATCCCGATATTCCGATCAGCCATCGCGACCGCGTCTATGTCGGCGAGCAATACTCGAACACGGTATCCGTGACCGATCCTGTCGACCACAAGCTGCTCGGCGTCATTCGATTGGGCGATCCGTCACCTGCGAGCCTCAGTCCGCTTTACAAAGGCCAGCTCCTTGTGCACGGCCTCGGCTTCTCACCCGATCACCGCACTATTGTTGTCGTCGCGATCGGGTCGAACGCCGTCAATTTCATCGACACAGCGACCAATGCGGTCAAACACACCACCTACGTCGGCCGGTCGCCGCATGAAGCCTTCTACACCCCCGATGGCAAAGAGGTGTGGGTCACGGTACGCGGCGAAAACTATGTCAGTGTGCTGGACGCAACGACCTATCAGGAGACCAGGCGGATCACGGTTGCCAGCGGACCGGGAATGACGATCTTCTCGCCCGACGGCAAATACGGCTACGTCTGCTCATCCTTTACGCCGGAGACCGCCGTCATCTCCGTTGCCGATCACACCGTCATCGCAAAGGTGCCGCAGGCAAGTCCGTTCTGTCCCAATATCGCGGCGACACCGGACGGATCGCAGGTGTGGTTTACGCTGAAAGATACCGGCAAAACCCAGGTCTTCGACGCACGGCCTCCTTTCGCGCTGCTCAAGACGATCGATACCGGTCCCATCACCAACCACGTCAACATCGTGCGCAATGCGCGGGGCCAATTCGCCTATATCACTGTCGGCGGCCTGAATGAGATCCAGGTCTTCCGCACGGACGATTTCAGCAAGGTGACCACGATCCCGACCGGCAAGCTGCCGCATGGCATCTGGCCGTCCGGCGATGGAACGCACGTCTATGTGGGACTGGAGAACGATGGCAAGCTCACCGCGGTCGATACGCTCACCAACAAGCTGATAGCGACCAGTCCGATCGGTCAAGCGCCTCAGGCTATCATCTACGTGCCGAATGCCGTCCCGGAGGGCGCTGGGACGGAGGGACTGCAGCCGCTCGGCGTCGCCGGCCAATCGACCATGCTCAACCTCGCGCCAACGGGCAGCAAGGCATCTGCCGAAGATCGCGCTCCCACCAGCGTAACGCTGTTCGACCAAGGGCTGGTTCAAGTGCTGGAAGCGGCTGTCACCGGCCTCGAACCGAAGCAGCCCTACGTCCTCGCGCTGGCTGAACACGCGGATGGCACGGGCAAGCTCGAAACACTATCGGCCTTCATGACAAATCCAGCCGGAGCTGCGGTCGTCAACACGATTGGACCGATCCGTCAGGTCGTGCGCGGCGAAGCAGATATTCCCCACCGCTATCTGGTTATTGCCCCGGGTTCGGCCGCCGAGCCTGGCAAACCGGTTCAGGTGCAACAGGCTCGTTGAGTCCCGAGCGTTGGGATTTCAGATCGCGAGTCCATCAAGCGTGTGCTGGACTGGAATGGATATCATGAACAGGTCGTCGCCAGCATCATCGAGATCGATCAATCGCAACCCCGGCGGCGGTCGAGGACACTACGTCCTCGGCGGCATGGCGACATAATAACACTCCCGTGTCGAGTTCGATGTACCGGCGATCTGGCACCAGATTCGTAAGCGCCCGCGTGCTCACACAATCGATAGGATAAGCCCTTGTGCTCCAAATCGTCCGTCGTCTCACTCCAGCGCTCAGTGCAGGCATGATAGCTATCCTGGCCAACACTGTCTCGTTGGCGGCAGCCGAGTTGGCGCTGATCACCACCGCGCGCGGCAGCCTTCTGCGCCTGCGGTGCGCGAAGCCCTCAAGCTGCTCGTCTCGGAAGGACTTGCGACGCTGCATCACAATCGCGGGTGCTTCGTGTCCGATCTGTCGAGCGCCGTGGCGCGCGAGTTGATGGAATTCCGCGCCGTGCTCGAGCCTGAGCTCGCCGGCTGGGCGCTGGATCATCTGACGGAGCGCGACATCGCGCAGGCACGCCTGATCATGGCGAAGATCGACAAAACCAGCAACCCGATCCAGCGATTGCAACTGGCCACCGAATTCCATACCGCCATCTATATCAGCGCCAACCGGCCGTTCTTCCTTGAGCAGGTCAACCGTGCCCGCAACAATCTCAATCGTTACTGGCGGTTCGCCTGGGCGGACAAGAAGTTCCCGGTCAATACCCAAAGCGAGCACAAGCGAATCCTGGAATTGTGCATTGCCGGGGATCGCAACGGTTTGATGAAATTTGTCAAACAGCACATTCTGGCTTCAGGCGATGTCGTCCTGCGCTACCTGAAAAAGACGGAAGCAGACGCGGCAAGTTCGATGTAGTGGCGCTTCGTCAAAGCCGGATTCAATGAACAGACTGCCAAATGGAGGCCGCCGCACGCGTGATCCGACAGCATGGCGCGATTGATCGGCAACCTGCATACTGTGCAAGCTGGAGGCCTCGCGTCGGCGATCAGGGAGCAAACCGAGCATGGACTACCTGACCATTCAGGCCAACGGCGCCACTTTCCATGTCGCACGCACCGGCCAGGGCCGCCCCTTGCTGTTGCTCCACGGCTGGCCGGAATTCTGGCTGACATGGGAGCCGGTGATGACGCGGCTCGCCGGCCATTACGATCTGATCGCGCCGGACCTGCGCGGCTTCGGCGACAGCGACAAGCCGGACGGCCCCTTCGGCGCGGACAAGCACGCCGAGGATCTGCTGGCGCTGCTGGATGCGCTCGGCATCGCGCAGGCCGGCGTGGTCGGCCACGATGTCGGCGGTGCGATCATGCAGCCGCTGGCGCGCCGTGCGCCGGAGCGAATCGCAGGATTGTTCTTCTTCGACTTCGTCTATCCCGGCATCGGCCCGCGGATGGCGGCACCCGACCGGCTGAATGAGATCTGGTATCAATCGTTTCATCAGATGGAGCTGGCGCCCGCACTGGTCGGCGCCACGCGCGACAGTTGCCGGACTTATTTCCGGCATATCCTGCGGCACTGGGCACACCGCAAAGCGGCGTTCGACGATGTGCTCGAGATTTTCACCGACAATTTCCTGAAACCTGGCAATCTCGCCGGCGGCTTCGCCTATTACCGCGCGGCACATGCCGGCCGCATCGCCATCATGAAGGGCGAGGCGCCACCGCTGCCGCCGATCGCAACGCCGACCTGCGTGCGCTGGGCCGAGCACGACCCGCTGTTCCCCTATGCCTGGACCGACCGTCTCGGCGAGACGTTCAGCGACCTGGACCTCGCCTGCTTTCGTGGGGTCGGCCACTTTCCCCATCGCGAGGCGCCGGATCAGGCAGCGGCCGAGATCGACCACTTTTTCACGCGGATCGGCTGGCGCTGAAGACGACCCAACGCAGAAAAAAAGCCCCAGTCTTGCGACCGGGGCTTCAAGGTGGTCCGCGTGTGAGGGAAACGCGGGGAGGAGAGAAACGTCTCCCGGCAACGAAGCGTGCTGGGGGATTGCTGAACCCGAAGGTCTCACCGAGCGGTGCCGCGCGGCCGAGAGGCGTTTACGATTCGTAGTGTGGGGGGCGGAACACCAAAGCGAAAACGCAAAAATTGCGCCTATCAGTGAATTGTGCTCATCTATGGCGCCATGGAACAACTCCCGCTGGGCGCCCTGCGCGCCTTCGAAGCTGCTGCAAGGACTGGCTCTTTTCGCTCCGCGGGCGAGGAACTGGGCATCTCCCCGAGCGCCGTCAGCCATGCCATTCGCAAATTGGAATACCTGATCGGCGCGGCGCTGTTCGAGCGCGAGGGCCGCTCCGTCCGCCTCAATCCCGGCGGCGAGGCCCTGCTGCGCCATGTCGCCAGCGCCTTCGACGAGGTGCGGCTGGGGCTGGAGACGGTCGGCGCGCGCTCCGGCAACCTGCTTCGTCTGCACTGCGCGCCGAGCATGGCGGCCCAGTGGCTGATGCCACGGCTGCGCAGCCTGATCGCCGAGCAGCCCGGCCTCAAGGTGCGCCTGTCAGCCAGCAACGACTATCCGCCGTTCCACAATGACGACTTCGATGCCGACATCTGCTACGGCCCCCCGCGGCAGGAAGGCCTGATCGTCTGCCCGCTCGGCGACGAAGTGGTGACGCCGCTGTGCACACCGCAGCTTGCCGCGACCATCCGCTCGGCCGCGGACCTGTTCAATCACGACCTGATCGAGAGCGACTACAAACGCGTGCGCTGGAACGAATGGTTCGTCGCCAACGCCATGACGCCGCCGGGCCAGCGCGGCAGCCGCTTCGACCGCAGCTTCATGGCGATCGCCGCTGCCGTCGACGGCCTGGGCATAGCGCTGGAGTCGACCCGCCTCGCCGAGCGCGAGATCGCGCGCGGCCAGCTTGTTGCCCCGCTCAAGGGCATTGCCCGCGACGTGACGTATGTCGGGCACTATCTCGTATTTCCGCCGAAGTCGAAGCCACGGCGCGCGGTGCGGATGTTCGCCACCTGGATGGCGCGGGAACTGGGATTGCAGCCGCTGGCGTTTTAGGGAGGCCGTCATTCCGGGGCGTCGCAAAGCGACGAACCCGGAATCTCGAAGTCTCCACACATCGATCCGTCGAGATTCCGGATCGCCGCTGCGCGGCGTCCGGAATGACTTAAAAAGAAACCTTTCACCACTACCCGATCAGCTTCAGCCACTCATCCTCGGTCAGCACGCTGACGCCGAGCTCTTTGGCCTTGGTCAGCTTCGAGCCGGCCTCTTCTCCAGCAACAACATAGTCGGTCTTCTTCGACACCGAGCCCGAGACCTTGGCCCCAAGCCGCTCGGCCACGGCCTTCGCCTCGTCGCGGGTGAATTTCGTCAGCGAGCCCGTAAACACCACGGTCTTGCCGGCAACCGGCGTATCCTTGCGCGCCTGCTCGACCGGCAGCACCTCGATCTCGCGCAGCAGATCGTGCAGCGCCTTGAGATTGCGCGGCTCGGCAAAGAATTCCACCACCGCGTCGGCCACAACCTCGCCAACCCCTTCGATGTCGTTGAGATCCTGGTAGGCCTCCGTTTCGTGACCCTTGCCCGCCGCACGCATCGCGCTCTCGAAGGCCTCGACGGTGCCGTAGTGCCGCGCCAGGAGCTTGGCGTTACCCTCGCCGACATGGCGAATGCCGAGGCCATAGATCAATCGATTGAGTTCGATACGCCGCCGCTCGTCGATGGCGTTGAACAGGTTGCGCACCGAGACTTCGCCATAGCCCTCGCGTTTCAGCAGGTCTTTCGCAGCGCGCTTATGCAGCGTGAAGATGTCGGCCGCCGACCGCACAAGCTCATCGGCGTAGAATTCCTGCACCTGCTTGTCGCCGAAGCCTTCGATGTCGAAGGCGTTGCGCGAAACGAAGTGCTTCAGCTTCTCCACCGCCTGCGCCGGGCAGATCAGCGCCCCGGTGCAACGCTTCACCACCTCGCCTTCCTCGCGCACGGCGTGGCTGCCGCAGACGGGACAGGTCTCCGGGAACTTGTAGGGCTTGGCGTCCTTCGGCCGCTTCTCGAGCACCACGCTGACGACCTGCGGGATCACGTCGCCGGCGCGCTGCACCACCACGGTGTCGCCGATCCGGATGTCGACGCCCTCGCGGATCGGCTGGCCGTCATTGCCGATGCCCTTGATGTAATCTTCATTATGCAGCGTCGCGTTCGAGACCACGACGCCTCCGACCGTGACCGGCGCAAGCCGCGCCACCGGAGTCAGCGCGCCGGTGCGGCCGACCTGGATGTCGATGCCGTTCATGATGGTGGTGGCCTGCTCGGCGGCGAATTTGTGGGCGATCGCCCAGCGCGGGCTGCGCGACACGAAACCGAGCCGCTCCTGCCAGTCGAGCCGATCGACCTTGTAGACCACGCCATCGATGTCGTAGCCCAGCGTCGCACGATCGGCTCCGATGGTGCGATAGAAGGTGAGCGCGTCGTCGACGCTCTTGCACAGCGTGGTGCGCGGATTGGTGACGAAGCCGGCCTTCGCCATCCATTTGATCATGCCGAACTGAGTTGTTGCGGGCATGTCGCTGATCTCGCCCCAGGTATAGGCGAAGAACTTCAACGGCCGCGATGCGGTGATCGACGGATCCTTCTGGCGCAGCGAGCCGGCGGCCGAATTGCGCGGGTTGGCGAACACCGTGTCCTCGGCTTCCGCCTGCTTCTTGTTCAGCGCCAGGAAATCCCTGGTCGTCATGTAGACTTCGCCACGGATCTCGCAGACCGCGGGAACATCCTTGCCCTTCAGCGTATTCGGAATGTCATCGATGGTACGGACATTGGCGGTGACGTCTTCGCCCTCGAAACCGTCGCCGCGGGTCGCAGCCGTCACCAGCGCGCCGTCCTGATATCGCAGCGACAGCGAGAGGCCATCGATCTTCGGCTCTGCAACGATGGCCGGAATCTCATCCAGCTTGAGGAATCGCTGCACCCGCTCGATGAAATCGGTGACGTCCTCGTCGCTGAAGGCGTTGCCGAGCGACAGCATCGGCACAGCGTGACGCACCTTGGCGAAACGGCCGGACGGCTGCACGCCCACCTTCTGAGACGGCGAGTCCACCGTGAGCAGGTCGGGAAACCGCACCTCGATAGCGTTCAGTCGCTGCCGCAGCGCGTCATACGCGGCATCGGAAATCTTCGGCGCATCGTCCTGATAGTAGCGCTTGTCGTGCGCGGAAATCTCGAGCGCCAGCCGCATCAACTCGGCCTTGGCCTGCGCGTGGGTCAGATGCTCGACGGCGGCGGGCGCCTTTTTCTTGACCGCGGCTTTGCTGGGTTTGGGTTTGCTGGTTTTGGATGTCATGATTTATCGTTTGTCGGTCAGGAGTGGCTTCAGCCCATCTTCTGATGCTTGGAATGGCCCCGGGGCGACTGTCTATTGCTTACTATGTCTATCTCCTCGCCAGTAGGAAAGGGGGTGCATTGTACGTAGGTGTCACCAACAATCTGATTCGTCGCGTCTATGAGCACAAGACGAAGGCAGTCCCAAGCTTTACGTCGCGCTACAACATTACCCGTCTGGTCTGGTTCGAAATTTACGACGATCCAATCACGGCCATCACCCGTGAAAAGGAAATCAAGAAGTGGCGCCGTAACTGGAAAGACGCGTTGGTCGAGACCGACAATCCAGCTTGGGACGATCTCTACGATACGATCGTTCAATAGCTGGCGCAGCAGAATTGGCACCGTCGAGATTCCGGGTTCACGCCTGCGGCGTGCCCCGGAATGACAAGCCAATTTATTCCGTCATTCCGGGATGGCCCGCAGGGCCAGACCCGGAATCTCGATCGCAGCCCCATCACGAAACGATTTGACAGGCCCCCGGAGACACGACCTTCAACAGAACCGTCGAGATTCCGGGTTCGCGCCTTGCGGCGCGCCCCGGAATGACGAGGGAGGCGTTACGCGGTCGCCGCCTTCAGCAGCCGATCGGCAGCGGCGCGCGCTTCGGCGGTGATCTCGGCGCCGGCCAGCATGCGGGCGATTTCCTCACGGCGGTGATCATTCTTCAATGTCGCGACACTGGTCGCGACCCGCTTGCCCTTGTCGAGCGCATCCTTGGAAATCAGGAGATGCTGGTCCGCGCGTGCGGCCACCTGCGGCGCGTGGGTCACCGCCATCACCTGGACCTTGCCGGCCAGGCGCGCGAGCCGCGCACCGATGGCGTCGGCCACCGCGCCGCCCACGCCGGTGTCGATTTCGTCGAACACCAGCGTCGGCGCCGAGCCGCGATCCGACAGCACCACCTTGAGCGCCAGCAGGAATCGCGACAGCTCGCCGCCGGAGGCAACCTTCATCAGCGGACCAGGACGCGTGCCGGGATTGGTCTGTACCCAGAACTCGACGCGATCGATGCCCTGCGGTCCCGGCGACTGCGCATCGCTGTCGACCTGGGTCATGAACTTGGCGCGCTCCAGCTTGAGCGGCGCGAGCTCGGCGTTGACGGCCTTGTTGAGCTTCTCGGACGCCTTGCTGCGCGCAGCCGAGAGTTTCGCCGCAGCCGCGTCATAGGCCTTGCCGGCTTCGCCCGCGGCTTTTTCCAGCACCTTGAGCCGTTCGGCGCCGGCGTCGATCAAGGCCACATCCGACGCGTAACGCTCGGCCAGTGCGGCCAGGTTATCGACCGGGGTGGAATATTTCCGCGCCGCAGCGCGCAGCGCGAACAGGCGCTCCTCGATCCGCTCCAGCTCCGCCGGGTCGAAGTCCGCCGCTCTGAGAGCCGCGTTGAGATGCTGGTCGGCCTCTTCCAGCGCATTGATGGCGACGTCGATCGCCTTCACTGCAGGCTCGATCAGCGTCGGCGAATTCGCCGCGCGGCGCTCCAGCCGGCGCACCGCGGCCGCCAGGCCCGGCACCGGCGACTGATGGCCGCCGACCACCTCCAGCGCGTCGCGCAGGTCGGAGGCGATCTTCTCGCCCTGCATCATGGTGGTGCGACGTTCCGCGAGACTGGTTTCCTCGCCGCCCTGCGGCTTGAGCTTGCGCAATTCGTCGGAGGCATGGCGCAGGAAATCGGCCTCGCGCGCCGCGCGCTCCATGCCGGCACGATGGTCGTCAAGCGCGGTGTGCGCGGTGCGCCGCGCCTCCCACAGCCCCTCCAGCGCCGCGACATCCTTTTCCAGCCCGGCAAAGGCGTCGAGCAGCCGGCGATGGGTGGCGGCATCCACCAGCGCGCGCTCGTCGTGCTGGCCGTGGATTTCCACCAGCGCCGCGCCCACCGCCTTCAGGGTCTGCACGCTGATGGCCTGGTCGTTGAGGAAGGCCCGGGTGCGGCCGTCGGCGAGCTGCACCCGGCGCAGGATCATCTCGCCGGTGTCGTCGAGCCCGTTTTCACTGAGGATTTTTGCCGCCGGATGGCGCTTGGGCACATCGAAGACCGCCGTGACCTGGCCCTGCTCCGCGCCGTGGCGGACAAGGCCGGCATCGCCGCGGCCGCCGAGCGCCAGCGCGAAGGCATCGAGAAGGATGGATTTGCCCGCCCCGGTCTCGCCGGTCAACACCGCCAGCCCGCGGGCGAAGTCGATGTCGAGCCGCTCGATCAGGACGATGTCGCGGATCGAAAGGCGCGCCAGCATCGCAGTCAGGTTCCCAATGCGCTCTCAAGCTAGTAGCGTTTTCGAACGAGGCAAGCCCCGGACTTGATCCGGGGCAGTACCGGTCCGCGTGAATAAAACGCGTCAAAGCAAAAAGCTAGAGTCTGCGTTGTGATTCGACCAGACCGGAAACAGTGCCAGCATTCCTATCGGACAGCGAACGCTAGCCGAGGCCCCATTTCTTCGCGACCCGGAAGGCCTTGCTGATATAGGACTCTTTGTTTTCGCTCGGCTCAACGCCGCCCGACTTCACGAGATTGTAGGAGTCCTTGTACCACTTGCTGTCGGGGAAGTTGTGGCCAAGCACCGCGGCCGCAGTCTGGGCTTCGCCGACCACGCCGATGGTCATGTAGCACTCGGTGAGGCGGGCCAGCGCTTCCTCGACATGGCGGGTGGTCTGATACTGGGTCACCACCAGCTTGAAGCGGTTGATCGCCGCGGTGTAGTCGCGCTTGTCCATGTAGTAGCGGCCGACGGCCATTTCCTTGCCGGCGAGCTGGTCACGCGCGCCCTCCAGCTTTTTCTTGGCGGCGGTGGCGTATTCGGAATCCGGATACTTGCGGATCACCTCTTCCAGCGCGTTCATGGCCTTCTCGGTACGGCCCTGGTCGCGGCTGATGTCGGGGATCTGGTCGTAGTGCGAGGCGGCGATCAGGTACTGCGCGTAGGCGGCGTCCGGCGTGCCCGGATGCAGGCTGACGTAGCGCGAGGCCGAACCGATGGCGGTGTCGTAGTCGCCGCCTTCATAGGCCGCGTAGGCCGACATCAGCAGCGACTTGCGCGCCCAGGTCGAATACGGATGCTGGCGGTCGACTTCCTCGAATTTCTTGTTGGCGCCCTTGATGTCCTTCTTTTCGTTCATCAAGTACAAGCCCTCATTGTAGAGCTTGTCCGCCGGCTCTTCGACGAAGGCGTTGTCGTCCTTGGCGAAGAATTTGTCCCAGACCGCGCCAGTGCCGCAGCCGCCGAGCGTGGTCGCCAGAATCATCAATCCGCCCGCGAAGCCGAGATGGCGGCCGATCCGGCCCGACCGGCTCGTGCGAGAAACCGACATGTTGCGTTGTCCGACCATCATTCGTGTGACCGACCTCAATAGACCCCGAAGACCCCGAGCGATATTGCCAAAGCCAGATGTATCACGATCAGGTTGCCGTGCACTTATCGCCTGCACCAGGCCGCGCAGCTCATCGCCTCATGCCTGCACGTTTGATCGTGCGCCTATCTAGCTGAAAAACCTGCCTGAACCAACCGAGTATGCAGACATTCCGCCCGGATTAAGGCGAATTGCACCGATGCCGGGGGCTTCGCCAAGAGGGCTGGGGACTGTTGCAAAAGGGCCAGCGCGCAGAGGGCGTTAAGCGGCCCGAATCAAGATCTTGATTGCTGCGGCCCGATTGCGCGACGCAGGAATGCTCCGAGGATATCCGCTCAGGAGACGTCCGGGCCGTAGACCGGCACCAGGCCGCCGCCCAGCATGCCGCCGACGACGTCGGCATGGCCACGGGCGCGGCGCGCCACCACCGGTTCCGCCTCGACCATCCGCCAGGCGCTGCGATCGGCCATCAGGGCGCTAAGGACGGCGTGGTTGAGCTTGTGACCGCCACGAACCGAGCGATACAGGCCGATCAGCGGCAGGCCGGCCAGGGCCAGGTCGCCGATGACATCGAGCACCTTGTGACGGGCGCATTCGTCGGCATAACGCAGGCCTTCCGGGTTGAGCACCCGGTCGGTCTCGAACACCACCGAATTGTCCAGCGATGCGCCGCGCGCAAAGCCCGACTTCAGGAGCTTCTGGACGTCGCCCATGCACCCGAAGGTGCGGGCGCGGGACACGTCGCGGCGGAAGGTCTCCGGGGTCACGTCGAGCATGTAGCTCTGACGGCCGATCATCGGATTGGAAAAGCTGATTTCGACTTCGGCGCGGAACCCGCCGGCATAGGGACGCAGTTCGCCGGAGGACTCGCCGACGTTCACCTGGATCGGCTTCAGAACCTCGATATAGCGGCGCGGCGCCGACTGCTGCCGGATACCGGCGCGATCGATCGCGGCCACGAAGGCCGCCGCACTGCCGTCCATGATCGGCACTTCCGGACCATCGACTTCGATGGTGGCATTGTCGACGCCCATGCCGCGCAGCGCGGCGAGCACGTGTTCCGCGGTGGAGACCAGCGCACCCTGGCGGTCACCCAGCACGGTTGCAAATTCGGTGGCGATGACGGCGCCGGCCTTGGCGCACAGCTCGCGGTTCTTGCCTTCAGCGTCGGTGCGGACAAAAATAAAACCTGCGTCGACATCCGCAGGTCCCATGGTCATGTTGACTGGTGCGCCCGAGTGTACGCCGACGCCCGTCACGGTGACGTGCGAACGAAGCGTCGATTGTCGGCTGAATTTCATTCCGAGTGCCCACTAACTGACTCACCCGAACCAAATTTCCCCCGCCCATCTCTCATTCCCCGAGATTAGGCGATTTGATTCAAAGTGATCCCCAAGTCCTATTCACCATACTCTTCGCGCGGAGTCGCGCCAGTCACGGTTTTTTACCGATTGTTACCCCAACTCCGCCGCATTTGCGCCGCCCGTTAACCAAATTCGGCCGGCGTTTCAAGCCCCCTCTTCTCCCGAATTCCTCATACAATTCAAAGTGTTAAAATTTTTCTCGGTCACTGTGTCCTAAAAACGAATGTCCCGACCTGGTGGGCCGGGACATTGTCGCCGTTAGCGATTGTAACAAGTCGTCAATTGGCCTGCCGGCGCAGGAACGCCGGGATATCGAGGTGGTCGTCCCCCTGGGCCGGCGGCTGCGGCGCCGGGCGGCCATGGGGGTCGAGGCCCTGCGGAGCCGGACGGCGAGCGTACTCGGACACCGGTTCGCCGGCGCCGACCTGCGGCATCGGGCGCTGCGGCTTGCGCTCCGGCAGCGGCGGCATCTGCGGCATGGCCGGATTGGAGGCGCGCGCCGCGACCGGCGGCTCGCTCTCCTCGTCGCGGCGGCCGAGGCCGACATTGGCGAGGCGCTGCAGCAGCGACAGCCGGGTCTTCTGCGGATGCTCGTCCTCGACCTCGCCGCTGGCCTGGCGGATCTGGTTCTGGGCCGGCATCGGCAGCTCTTCGAACTTCGGCATCCGCGGCGCGCGCAACGGCGCACGCTCGGCGGCCGGCGGAATGAAGGTGCTGGGCAGTGCCGGTTCCTGGAGCTGCAGGGCCGGGGTCTGCTCGGGGAACATCGAGGGCTTCGGCGCGATCGGCCGGATCGTGACGTCGCCATAGGCGGCCGGCTGCATCGGCGCCTCGGCCTGTTCGGGGCCGACGGCGGCCGCGATCGCCGCAAGGGCTGCACGATCGATGCTGTCGGCCGGACGCGGAGCCTGGGCGGGCGCTGCGGCCTGGGCCGGACGTCCACCGTCCTGCTTGTTGGCGCGCTCCGCCATCCGCTGATTGTCAGCCTTCAGGCGGGCGGTCAGGTCGGCGAGACGGCTGTCCGGTGCGGCGGCCGCGGGGGCCGACGGTGTCTGGGTCAGCCGCGCGGTGGCGGTCTGGTCGATGCCGGTGGCGACCACCGAGACGCGGATCACGCCGTCGAGGGATTCGTCGAAGGTGGCGCCGACGATGATGTTGGCGTCCTGGTCGACTTCCTCGCGGATGCGGGTCGCGGCTTCATCGACCTCGAACAGCGTGAGGTCCTTGCCGCCGGTGATGGAGATCAGGAGGCCACGGGCGCCCTTCATCGAGGAGTCGTCGATCAGCGGGTTGGCGATCGCGGCTTCGGCGGCGGTCAGCGCGCGCTTCTCGCCCGAGGATTCGCCGGTGCCCATCATCGCCTTGCCCATGCCGCGCATCACGGCGCGGACGTCGGCGAAGTCGAGGTTGATCAGGCCTTCCTTGACCATCAGGTCGGTGATGCAGGCGACGCCCGAATACAGCACCTGGTCGGCCATCGCGAAGGCGTCGGCGAAGGTGGTCTTTTCGTTGGCCACCCGGAACAGGTTCTGGTTCGGGATGATCAGCAGCGTGTCCACCACCTTGTGCAGCTCGGTGATGCCGGTCTCGGCCGTGCGCATGCGGCGCTGGCCCTCGAAGTGGAACGGCTTGGTCACCACGCCGACGGTGAGGATGCCCATCTCGCGTGCGGTCTTGGCGATCACGGGGGCCGCGCCCGTGCCGGTGCCGCCGCCCATGCCGGCGGTGACGAACACCATGTTGGCGCCGGTGAGATGATCGCGAATCTCGTCAATGACTTCCTGCGCTGCGGCCGCGCCGACGTCGGGCTGCGATCCGGCGCCGAGGCCCTGGGTCACCTGGGTGCCCATCTGCACGATGCGCTCGGCCTTGGACATGGTCAGCGCCTGCGCGTCGGTGTTGGCGACCACGAAGTCGACCCCCACGAGACCCGCGGTGATCATGTTGTTGACGGCGTTGCCGCCCGCGCCGCCGACGCCAAACACGGTGATCCGCGGCTTCAACTCGCGAATGTCGGGGATGTTGAGATTGATGGTCATGTTTGCCTCTCGATTACGCGAGCGTTGTGCCGGAATGCCTGCGGTCCAAACCGGACTCCCGGACCGAAGCGGTTGACGAAATGAAGTGAACGCAATGCCGGATCATCAGAACCCCTCGCGAAGCCATTGTCCGACCTTCCCGAAATAGCCGCCGTGGGTCCCTGTCTTGAGCTGCCGCGTATGCCGCGGTTCGACATGTTCGAGGTGAGCGAATTGCGGATAGACCAGGAGCCCGGTGGGCACCGCGAACGATGCGCTCTTGGCTTCGGGCGGCAGCCGGCCGAAGCCGAGCGGACGACCGACGCGAACCGGGCGGTTGAGAATCTGGCCGGCCAGCTCCGGAATGCCCGTCAACAGCGAGGCGCCGCCGGTCAGCACCACCCGCGCCCGCGGCTCTGCCGCGAAGGGTGAATCGGCCAACCGGTCCCGGACCATTTCAAAAATCTCCTCGGCGCGCTGGCGAATGATGTTGGCGATGGTCGCGCGCGACACGATCTGCGGCATATCCGTATCCCGGTCGTCAGCCGAGGGGACGTTCATCAGCTCACGCGCGTCGGAGCCGCCCGTCAGCACGGTGCCGTATAAAGTCTTGATTCGCTCCGCATCCGCAATGCAGGCACCGAGTCCGCGGGCCAAATCCATCGTGATGTGTTGCCCGCCGAGCGCAAATCCGCTGGCGTGGACGAAGCGGCCGGTGGAATAGGTGGCGATGGTGGTGGTGCCCGCGCCCATGTCGACGATGGCGGCGCCGGTGTCGACCTCGTCGTCGGTCAGGACCGACAGCCCCGCGAGATAGGGACTCGCGGCCATCGCCTCGACATTGAGATGGCAGCGCTCAACCACCAGCATCAGGTTCTTGCAGGCGGAGGCGTCGGCGGTCACCACGTTCATGTCGACGCCGAACTTGCGCGCCACCATGCCGCGCGGATCGCGAATGCCTTTCACGCCGTCGAGCGAATAGCCGACCGGCAGCGCATGCAGCGCGGTGCGGCCGCTTCCGGTGGCGTGGTGCATGCCGGTCGAGGTGATGCGGCCGACGTCGGCCGGGGTCACGGTGCCGCCGCGGATATCGGCGGCGGCTTCGATCAGCTGGCCCTGCAGCCGGCCGGCGGACACCGACAGCAGCACGGATTCGACCCGCACCTTGGCCATGCGCTCGGCCACCGAGATGGCCTGGCGGACCGACTGTTCGCACTGGGCCAGATCGATCACCGCACCGGCTTTGACGCCGAGCGACTGGATGTGGCTGATTCCGATCAATTCGATGGCATGGCTGCGGCCGCGCAGCGCCTCGCTCGGCGGACACGGCTTCAGCCGGGCGATCAGGCAGGCCACCTTGCTGGTGCCGATGTCGAGCGCCGCGACCAAAGCGGTGCGGTTCGCCGGCATGGCGCGGGTTTTCGGGGTGAGATGGCCGTCGAGGATGGTCATGCGTCGGTGCCCTTGCGCTTGGGCTTCTTGTCCTTGAGCAGATCGTCGCGCGCCTTGCCCGCATCGTCGGACAGCCGCACCACCACGCGGTCAGGCAGCCTCATGTCGATCGCGGTGATATCGCGCGAGAACAGGCGATCTTCCTTGTCGAGCTTCGACAGCAGCGCCAGCGAACCCTCCAGGCCGGTTTCCGGCAGGCGGACGTCCAGACCATCGGCCAGGCGCAGGTTCCAGCGCCGCTCGCCCACGAACACCATGGCCTTGGTCGCGGCACGCACCTGCGGATACTGCGCCAGCAGCGCCAGGAAATCCTTGGCCCGGGTCGCGGCCCCCTTGCCCACCACCAGCGGCAGCGAGGTGAAGCGGCGGGAGACCCAGGGCTCCAGCACGGCGCCGTCCTCGGCGATCACCGACAGCGCGCCATCCTGCTGCCACAGCGCGAACGCCTTGCGCTCGGTGATGTCGATCTGCAGCTGGCCCGGATAGAGCTTCAGCACGGTGGCATCCGCAATCCAGGGGCTGGCCTTGAGCTTGTCGCGCACGGTCGCGGCATCGAGAAACAGCAGGGAGGAGCGGCCGGTGACGCCGCCGATCGCCAGGATTTCATCCTGGGTCAGCTGCTTGCGGCCGCTGATCGCCACATTGGTGATGCGGAACCCGACGGCGTTGGCGGCTGCGTTGCGGGCATCGCTCAGGCCCGAGACGACCTCGTCGACATGGTTGCCCTTGACCGCCCCGAAAGCGAGGCTCGCCAGAAGAATAAAGAGTGTCGCCCACAGGCCGAACCGGCGCGGCAGGCGGCGCTGCAGCTGCACCAGGACGTGCGGCAGGTTCTCTTCATAAAGCGGGGTGCGATAGCTCATGCGACGCGAACGGTCTGCGGCACGCGCAGCCCGCGGCGCGGTGCGGCGCGCCGTCTTCGTCGTCGATTCGGATTGGGGCCCCTTCTGTCTCAGCGACCGAGCGAGGCGTCCTCCACCATCCATTGCACGAGCTCGTCAAAGGTTATGCCTGCAAGCGCTGCAGGCTCTGGCACAAGTGACGTCTCGGCCATGCCGGGCTGGGTTGTTGACCTCAAAACAGATCAGGCCCCCTGTCCCCTCGATGCGGTCCTCGTTGCGGAACTCCGCACGCCTCACGCCCCGGCAGCCAAGCGCGTCATGCGCCGCCAGCGTTAACCTTCGGACTTCCTGGTAAACAAAAAGTAAAATAGGTGGGCGCAGGAGATGTTTTCCTGCGCCGGATGAGGACTTTGGCCTCGAGATCATAAAGTTTTACGGATGGAACCCGATCGGGGGACCGGTTCCCGCCCCGGCTGGGACGCCAGGCTTAGACCGCCGGCGACTTGCCTGCCCGTTTCGCGGCCAGCGCGATCTGTCCCTGCAGGAAATCGACGACATCGATCCCCTGCGCCTTCAGCGCCTTCGGATACAGCGAGGCCTTGGTCAGGCCCGGCAAGGTGTTGGTCTCCAGATAGACCGGTCCCTTGTCCGACACGATGAAGTCGGACCGGGAATAACCGCTGCACGACAACACCCGATGCGCCTTGAGCGCCTGCTCCATGAGCTGGGCACTGATCTCCGGCGCAAAACGTCCCGGGCAGATTTCCTGGGTGGCCTTGGCGAGGTATTTGGCCCGGTAGTCGAACCCGAACCCGCCCGCCGCCGGAATGATCTCGATCGGCGGCAGCGCGATCAGCGACCCGTCCGATTGCTCCAGCACGCCGCATGTCGCCTCGGTGCCGGAGATGAATGGCTCAATCACATAGTCTTCGGTCTTCGCCGCGGTGCGGACCGCAACGATATCCTGCGTCGCATTGACGAAGATCAGGCCATAGCTCGATCCGTCGCGCGCCGGCTTGGCGATCAACTTGCCGTATTGCGCAAAGGCGCTCTCCAGCTCATCCAGCGCCACGCCGGACGGCGCCTTCACTCCGGTCACCGCGACGAACCGCTTGGCGGCCACCTTGTCGAACGCAAGATTCGACGCAGCCGAGCCGGATCCCGTAAACGGAATCCCGCGGATCTCGCACATCGCCTGAAGCTCGCCATTCTCGGCCCGGCCGCCGTGCAGGCCGAGCACCAGAACCCGATCCTCGGCTTTCGCCTGGTCGAGCGCCTGTTCGAGGCCAATGCCGCGACCACCGGGCTTGAATGCATCCTCGAAGGGGCGCTGATGCCCGAGAAGCGTCTCGGGCTTCACATCATGCACGGTGTCGTCGACGTCCCAGAACCAGAGATCGGCGTCGGGCAACGACGACTGCAGCGCCTGGGCGGACGCCACCGACACCAGGCGCTCCTTGTTGGTCCCGCCGAAAAGAATGGTCACCCGCATCATGTCGATCCGCCGATTCCAATCCGCTTGATTTCCCAGTGCAGCTCGGTTCCGGAATGCGCCTTCACCCGCGCCCGCACGGTTTCGCCGAGGGTCTCGATATCGTGCCCCGTGGCGTTGCCGGTGTTGATCAGGAAATTGCAGTGCATCTCCGAGACCTGCGCGCCGCCGACGCGGAAGCCGCGCATCCCGGCGGCGTCGATCAGCTTCCAGGCGCTGTGCCCGGGTGGATTCTTGAAGGTGGAGCCGCCGGTCTTCTCGCGGATCGGCTGCGCGGTCTCGCGATGGGTCTGCACCTCGGCCATGCGTGCGCGGATCGCTTCGGGAGCGGAGATGCGGCCGCGGTAGAGCGCCGAGGTGAAGATCACGCCGTCCTCGACACCGCTGTTGCGGTAGACGAATTTCATGTCGGCGTTGGAGAAGGTCCTGATCTCGCCGGCGCGGGTGACGCCACGCGCCTCCACCAGCACGTCCTTGGTCTCCCCGCCATTGGCGCCGGCATTCATGCGCAGCGCGCCGCCGATCGAACCGGGAATGCCGAAATAGAATTCAAGGCCGCCGATATCAGCCGCCGCCGCGGTCTCCGCCACGCGCTTGTCGAGCGCGGCGGTGCCGGCGCGCACCGTGTCGCCCTCGGCCTTGGCCTCGCCGAAGCCGCGCGGCGACAGCCGGATCACGACCCCCGGCACGCCGCCGTCGCGCACGATCAGGTTGGAGCCGACGCCGATCGGATAGACCGCGATCTCCCGCGGCAGCCTGCCGAGGAAATAGGCCAGATCGTTTTCGTCCGCCGGCGTGAACAGCACCTGCGCCGGACCGCCGACACGAAACCAGGTGAGCGGCGCGAGGCCTTCGTTGGCCAGCAGCCGCCCGCGAAGATCGGGCATCGCCGATGTGAGCGACGGAAGGAGATCAATGAAGGCCACGGGAGCCTCCACATGCAGACGATGTTGTGCGCGGCTCCCTCCCCACTTGTGGGGGAGGGCTGGGGAGGGGGGTGTTCACGCATTCGGACATGAGACGTGTAATCTGCAGCAGCCGATCAACAGCGCTGCGATTTGTCGTTACCCCCCTCCCTAACCCCTGTCTCTTATACACATCTAGATGTGTATAAGAGACAGGGGCTGGGGAGGGGGGTGTTCACGCATTCGGACATGAGACGTGTAATCTGCAGCAGCCGATCAACAGCGCTGCGATTTGTCGTTACCCCCCTCCCTAACCCTCCCCCACAAGGGGGGAGGGAACGATCCGTTGCCGGGCTGAATCGTCGAGACGACATCGCCATCCTCAATTCGCCGTCTCCAACGCCTTCAGTTCCGCCGGAAGCGCATAGGCCCACTGGGTGATGTTGCCGGCGCCGAGACAGACGACATAGTCGCCACTCATGGCGACGCCGCGCACGACTTCGGCGAGCTGCGTCGAATCCTTCAGCGCGATCACCTCGCGATGGCCATGGGCGCGAAGCCCCAGCACGAAATGATCGCGGTCGATGCCGGCGATCGGCGCCTCGCCCGCCGGATAGACATCGGCGACGATGACGGTGTCGGCATCGTTGAAGCAGGTGCAGAATTCCTCGAACAGCGACTGCAGCCGCGTGTAGCGATGCGGCTGCACCACGGCGATGACCTTGTTCTTGGTCGAATCGCGCGCGGCGCGCAGCACGGCGGCGATTTCCACCGGATGATGGCCGTAGTCGTCGATGATGGTGACGCCGTTCCAGTCGCCGGTCTTGGTGAAGCGGCGCTTGACGCCGCCGAAGCCGGCGAGCGCCTTGCGGATGGTGTCGTCGGACAGGCCGAGCTCATGCGCCACCGCGATCGCCGCGGTTGCATTCGATGCATTGTGGCGGCCGGGCATCGGCAGCACCAGATTGTCGATCTCGTGGGTGGTGCCGTCCTTGCGGTTGCGGAACGACACCTTGAAGGTCGAGCCGCCATTGGCGGCGGACAGATTCATCAGGCGGACATCGGCTTGCGGGTTCCCGCCGTAGGTGATGATGCGGCGATCCTCGATCTTGCCGACGATGGTCTGCACCACCGGATGATCGATGCACATCACGGCGAAGCCGTAGAACGGCACGCTCTCGACGAAGTTGCGGAAGGCGTCCTGCACGGCATCGAAGGTCTTGAAGTGATCGAGATGCTCGGGATCGACATTGGTGACGATGGCAACGTCTGCGGGCAGCTTCAGGAAGGTGCCGTCGCTCTCGTCGGCTTCCACCACCATCCACTCGCCGGCGCCGAGCCGCGCGTTGGTGCCGTACGCATTGATGATGCCGCCATTGATCACCGTGGGGTCGAGATTGCCGGCGTCGAGCAGCGTCGCCACCATCGACGTGGTGGTGGTCTTGCCATGGGTGCCGGCGATTGCGACGCAGCTCTTCAGGCGCATCAGCTCGGCGAGCATCTCGGCGCGCCGCACCACCGGAATGCGCGACGCACGCGCGGCCATCAGTTCCGGATTGTCGCGCTTGATGGCCGAGGACACCACCATGACACCGGCGCCGGCCACGTTGTCGGCGGCATGGCCGACCACGACAGCGATGCCGTTGTCGCGCAGGCGCTTGACGTTGGCGCTCTCAGCGACGTCGGAACCGCGCACCGTGTAGCCGAGATTGTTCAGCACCTCGGCGATACCGCTCATGCCGATGCCGCCGATCCCGACGAAATGAATGGGTCCGATTTCCCGCGGCAGTCTCATGTCGATCCCGTCTGTTTCGCTCCGGCTTGCGCCGGCGCATCCACGAATCCTCCATCACTTCATGCAAGACAGCGATGGCCGGGACAAGCCCGGAAACGGGTAGAAATGGACAATTCGGCGGATCGAAGGCGGGGCCGGATTCCGTTACCCCCCGGGATGATCCTCCAGCCGCCGGCGCACGCACGCCATCGCCTCCGCTGCTGACGCCACCACGTCCATCGGGATGCCGAACGCCCTGACCGCGCCCGCCGCCTGAAGCCGAAAGGCCGCACGCTTCAGCGCGTCCGGCTCGACGCTGATCAGGGCCTTGCAGACCTTTCGCAGCGCCTGCTTGTTCTTTTTCAGCCAGAGCCCGCGCTGCTTGCGGTCCTCGTGGGCCTCGTCGACACGCCCGCCCTCCAGCACCAGAACATAGGGCTCACCGCGCGCAAGCAGCGCCTCCATCTCGCTCACCCATTGCGGTGCGTAGCCCTCCGTCATGCCGGCGTTGCGCGGCCGCACCACGGGAAAGGCCGAGACGTCATGCACGGTAAAGGATTCCGGATCGAACGACATGGTCTGTGCTCCTGATGTCATGCTGGTGAAAACAGTCGCGCCGCGCCCTGCTGCGACAGCGCGATCGCGGCGGCCGCGCGCTCGCGCATGTCCTGCTCGTAGGCCGCGATCGCTCCGAGGGACGAGAGGTCGCCCGCCATCGCCTCGCCCAGCCGCGCTGCAAGTCGCGCGGCATCTTCCAGGGCGGTGTTGGCGCCGAGGCCGCCGGCCGGGCTCATGGCGTGCGCCGCATCGCCGAGAACCGTCACCGCCGTCGGCGTCCAGGCCGAGCGGAGCGCAACGCTCCTGATCGGCAACATCGCCAGCGCCGCGCGCTCGCCATGTTCGAACATCGCCTTCAGGGCCGGATGCCAATCGTAGGTGCGGCACGCCACGATCGACGCCAGCGACGGGCCGGCCGGCGGCAGATCGCCCTGCTCGTCAAACCCGAAGCAGTCGCGCGGACCGATGAATGCCCAGTAGAGATAATCGTCGAGCGGAGTGAGCGAACAGTCCCGCAGCCGTTGCGAGCGCCGAAACCGCATGGCGTCGACAATGAGCGCGAACCCATCGGCGAAGATCACCGATGTGCCGGCCAGCAGCGATGGCGCGATCCGCGACCGCACGTCAGGCGTCAGCGGTGTCGTGCCGTAGATGCAGACCGAGCCGGTGTCGGCCGGCCGCACATGCGGCCAGCGCTGCGCGCGCACCGGCGAACCGACACCATCCGCGGCCACCACGATGTCGCATTGGGCCGACGTCCCGTCGTCGAAAGCGATCGCGACCTTGCCGTCGCCGCACATCGCGAAGCTTCGAAACGATTTTCCGAAATGCACCCGCTCCCGCAGTCCGCACAACAGGATTTCACGCAGCGTCAGCCGATTGGCGCTGAGATCGCCGCCTTGTTCGCTCGCCTCCGTATCGCCGACCACGGATGGACGCCACGAGGCGGCCGCACGCCCCGTCACCGGCGCAAGCCGGGTGTCGAAGAACCGCCCACCGGCCTGCGACATCGCGCAGGTCTCGCGAAACAACCGATAGAGCTCGTCGGTCAGGCAGTGCGCGAGCGCGCGCTGGCCGCGGTCATTGATCCGGATCCGGTATCCCTGATCGCGGCAGTCGGGTGCGGCGTCCCGCTCATAGACGTCGAAGGCGATGCCCGCACGGCGCAGTCCCTGCGCAAGACAGAGGCCGCCCAGCCCCGCGCCGATGATCGCGACACGCCCCGGACCTCGATTTCCTCGACCTCGATTTCCTGGAGCTGGATTCCGGCTCATCATTTTTCACCATCGCCAATTGCCGGCTGTTTCCGGCGGGCTAGCGATAGCGAAGGGCAACGTGCTTGCGATAACGGTATTTGGCCAATAAATAGTGAGAAATGGCCAGCCTGGAAGTAATCTTATCGGACGCGGTCGACCGTCTCGACGGGCCGGCTGTCATTGCGCTGTGGGGCTCCAACGACCCGGCCGATGCCTTCAAGCTGGGGACGCGCGAATACGACTGGCACGGACATCTGCGCGGCCAGTTGTTCTGCATCGAGAGCGGGCTGATTCACGTGCGCACCCAGCATGGATCCTGGCTGCTGCCGCCGCGGCGCGCCGGCTGGATGCCGCCGGGCGAGCAGCACAAGGTGAGCATCAGCGGCGCACTGAGCGGCTGGAGTGTCCTGATCACACCCGACGCCTGCCGCGGCCTGCCGGGCGATCCTTGCGTGATCGGCACCAGCGAGCTGATGCGAGCTCTCGTGCGGCGCGCCGCATCGTGGGCAAACAACGACGATCTCGACCCTGAACAAGCCCGCCTGCTTGCCGTGCTGATGGACGAAGTCCGCCGGTCGCCGCAGCAGCCGCTGCATCTGCCGATGCCGTCGGACGAGCGGCTGGTGCGCATTGCGACCGCACTGATGCACCGGCCCGACGACAACCGCACCCTGGATGCGTGGGCCGCATGGGCCGGCCTGTCGTCGCGCACGCTGCGGCGAACCTTCCTCGCCGAAACCGGATCGAGCTTCGCGCAATGGCGGCAACAGGCGCGGCTGACCCATGCGCTGGAGCGGCTGGCGCAAGGCGAACCGGTCGCGCTTGTCGCCGATGCGCTGGGCTATGCATCGCCCAGCAACTTCATCGCCATGTTCCGGCGCGCCTATGGCGATTCCCCGGCACACTATTTCGCAAGCAGAAAGCCGGCCCTTTAGGAGCCGGCTTTCTGGAAAGTTGCGTGTTCAATCGATCCGTATCGTCTTCATTCCGCGGGAACGATCTGAACGCGGCGCTGATCAGCGCGATGGTTGAACAGCGCCAGCAGCAATCCGGCCAGCGGCACCAGCGCGGCAACCCAGGGAATGGCGCCGAGCCCGGGACCATGGGTGATCACGATGCCGCCGAGCCAGGCGCCAATGGCGTTGCCAAGGTTGAACGCGGCGATGTTGAAACTCGAGGCAAGGCTTTGCCCGGCGCCGTCGGCTTTCTCCAGCACCCACATCTGCAATGGCGGCACCGTGGCGAACGCCGCAAAGCCAAGCAGCCCGACAAACGCAACCGCGGCAATCTGGTTGTGGATGGCGAAGGTCATGAACGCGAGCACGGCGACGAGCAGGAACAGGCTGCCGAACAACGCAGGCATCAGCTTGTGGTCGGCAAGCCGGCCGCCGACGAGATTACCAGCCACCAGGCCCGCGCCGAACACCAGCAGGATCGGCGACACCGCGGCATCCTGGAAACCGGTAATCCGGGTCAGGATCGGGGCGATGTAGGTGAAGACCGCGAACACGCCGACCCAGCCCAGCACCGTGGTCAAAAGTCCAACCAGCACCGAGCGCCGGCCCAGCACCGCAAGATCGTCCCGCAGTCTGGTCGGTTCCTGCGCGGCCGTATCGCGGGGAACGAACGCCGCGATCACCGCCAGTGCCGCGAGGCCGACCACGGTCACCGCCCAGAAGGTTGCGCGCCAGCCAAAGCCCTGACCGAGCCAGGTGCCGAAGGGAACGCCGAGGATGTTGGCGACGGTCAGCCCGGTGAACATCACGGCGATGGCGGAGGCTTTCTTGTTGGGCGCAACGAGGCTGGTTGCGACGACGGAACCGACACCGAAGAAGGTGCCGTGAGCGAATGCGGTCAGCACCCGCGCCGCCATCAGCGTCCAGTAGTCCGGCGCAATCGCACACGCCGCGTTGCCGATGGTGAAGATCGCCATCAGCACCAGCAGCGCGGTCTTGCGCGGCCAGCGGCTGGTGGCGATGGTCATGATCGGCGCGCCCAGGACAACACCGAGCGCGTAGCCGGAAATCAAAAGGCCTGCCGCGGGGATCGAGACGCCGAGATCGGCGCCGACCTGGATCAGCAGGCCCATGATGACGAATTCAGTAACGCCAATTCCAAAGGCGCCGGCGGTGAGCGCGTAAAGTGCGAGTGGCATGGGAGAAATCCTTGGAAACGAGCCCCGGAAACGACCCAGCGGCTCGAAATGCCGGGCGAACCCCGGCCTCCGTGAGATGGACACGGGAGCATTGGTGAATTAGAACCTGACTAGGAATAATATCTATGAAATGAACTCACAATGTCACGGATGGACGTCAATCGCTCCGGCGAAATGGAAGTGTTTGTCCGGGTGGTCGATCTCGGCGGCTTCTCCGCCGCCGCCCGCGCCTTCCGGATGACGCCCTCGGCGGTGAGCAAGCTGCTGGCCCGGCTGGAAAGCCGGCTGGGGGTGCGCCTGATCAACCGCTCGACCCGCAAGCTGCAACTCACCCCGGAGGGCAGCGCCTATTACGAGCGCGCGATCCGGATCCTCGACGACATCAACACCGCGGAGCGTGAAGCCGCCACCGGCGCCACACCGCGCGGCCGGCTGCGGGTCAACACCAGCGTGCCGTTCGGCCTGCACCGGCTGCTGCCGCTGCTGCCCGGTTTCGTCAAACGCTACCCGGAAGTGGGCGTCGATGTCTCCCTCACCGATACCGTGGTCGACCTGATGGAAGAACGCGCAGACATCGCCATCCGCGTCGGGCCGCTGCGGGAATCCCGCCTGCTCGCGCGCAAGCTCGGCGAAAGCCGGATGGTGGTGGTGGCGGCGCCCTCCTATCTCGCCGAACGCGGCACGCCGCAGACGCCCGCGGATCTCGAACAGCACAACATGCTCGGCTTCTGCTTCATCAAGCAGGTCGAAGGCTGGCCGTTCCGCGACGGCCGTGGCAACGCCCTCACCATCATGCCATCAGGCAACTCGCTGGTCAGCGACGGCGAGGCGATGCAGCGGCTGGTGGTGGCGGGCATGGGCCTGGCGCGGCTGACCCGCTTTCATGTCAAGGCCGACATCGATGCCGGCCGCCTGGTGCCGGTGCTGGAAGATTTCAATCCCGGCGATCTCGAAGCAATCCATGCGGTGTTTGTCGGCCATGGCGGCCAGTTGCCCGCGCGCGTGAGGGCGTTTCTCGACTATCTCGTGGAGCATGTGCGGCTGTAGAGCGCGGGCGCCGTAAAGCACACACCTCCGTCGCCTAGAGCATGATGAGATATGGTTTGTTCAATGTCATCCGTCATCCTGAGGTGCCCAGCAACCGGCTATGCCGGTTGCGTTCTTTCAATAGGTCGCAAGTCGGATAAATCCGACTTGCGTAGCGGCCTCGAAGGACGACGGCCCTAGAGTCAGCGGCCGTCGTCCTTCGAGGGCCATTCTGCCAATGGCCGCCTCAGGATGACGGAGTTGATTCAACATAAACTCATCACTCTCTAGCGCCGCTTCTCGATGAAATTCCGGGAACGAGTTTGCGGCGAGTGATACAGGAATTTCAGATCTGCGGTACCAGGCCGCAGACTCATTCAAGCCAACTGGCGCTTTGCGCCTGCAGACGGATCGACCGCAATCACAAGCTTGCCGTGTGCGCGTCCGTTCATGCTGATTTCGACTGCGTCCTGCCAATCATCCCATGTGAATGTGCGGGCAATCGGGATCGAGAAACGCCCTGCTGCGGCAAGCTGCGCATAATCTCCGAGAACGTCGTAGCGATGAACCACGCCTTTTTCGCGCCCGGTCGTGCGGACGCCGAGGCCGCCCTCATCAAAATCACTGAAACTCATGACGCGGCGCGGATCGCCGTCGACGATTTTAATGAGATCAGGCAGCACGCCTTTGACCAGGGCCGTGTGCAAGGCGAAGTCAGGCGCTCCGTCCGAGAGCGCGCGAACCCGCCCAACCATGCCGTCGCCGTAGGCCGTCACCTTTGCGCCGAGGTCACGCAGGCGAGCCGCGAAGGTCTCTCCGGCCGTGGTGATCACATTCGCCCCACGCAACAAGGCAATCTGGACGGCGGCGAACCCGGTCATCGTCCCTCCACCATTGATCATGATGGTCTGGCCCCTGGACAGTCCGAGCAGATCGATACTCCGCGTCGCTGTTTCGACAGCCATCGGCAGGCAGGCGGCGTGCAAAAGATCCAAACCGTCCGGGACCGGAATCCATAGTTTGAGGACTGCAAATTCCGATGCCCCCGCGGTCGGGTAGCCGACGTAGTCGGGAACACCGAAGACAAGATCGCCAATGCTGACACCTGTGACGCCATCGCCGATGGCATCGACGGTGCCCGACACATCGAACCCGATCCCGCGCGGTGGCGGCAGGGGAATGAATCCCCGGCAGACGGCCCAATCGGCGGGATTGAGTGCGCAGGCATGGACGCGAATGCGAACCTGCCCCGCGCCCGGCGTCGGGATGGGAACGACGTCCACGCGCAGCACGTCAATCGGATCTCCGTAACTGTGGACGCAAAGCGCCTTCATCGTTGTGGTGCTGGAACCCGACATCTTGACCTCCTCGAGGGTGCTCGGCCTGCCAAACACGGCCATCCCCACGCGCGTTCTTGCGATCGCGAGACATCAGCGATAGCGTATCGTCATATGCTGACGTTACACGTAAAGTCAGCTTGTGACAATACGGGATCATGTTTTGCCGAGAGATGCCCAAAAAGTGCGGCGGCGCTTGCAGGAGGCGGCTTTGACGCTTTTCCAGACGCGCGGTTACGAACAGACCACGGCTGCCGACATCGCGGCTGAGGCTGGGGTCACGCAACGAACCTTTTTTCGGCATTTCCCCGACAAGCGAGAGGTGCTCTTCGGCGGCGAAGCGGAATTCATCGACGTGCTTACGAAGGGGGTCCTGAACGCTGCACCGGGCCTCGGCCCGTGGGATACGCTGCTGCATGCCTGTCGGTCAGTTGAAGCGCTGTTCGTCGAAAACCGTTCTTTCTCGGCGCCGCGCCGCCTCATCATTGCCGCTAACCCGACCTTGCAGGAACGTGCTCAGACGAAAACCCAGGACGTCACGGCCGCTTTGGCATCGGCGCTTCGCCAGCGCGGCGTGGCCGACCGTTCCGCCAATCTCGTCGCGCAAATGGGCATGGCGGCCATGGGACACGCCGTGGCTGTCTGGTTTGAGAACGGATCGACCAATCTGGGCATCTGCATCGAGAAGGCATTCAGAGAGGTGCACGATCTATCAGCGCATGATCCGGCACCGTCGCGCTGATTTCGGCTGCTTTCCATGCAGCAAAATGGCCGACCGCTGCACTGAACGTCCGATCATCAGCGCAGATTGCTCCAAAGCGGAACGTCGGCAATCCCCCCATCACGGTCATCGCAATTTATGGGTTTACGGCCTCGTCCGACGGGCGCCGCGAGAATCGGAAATTGCAGTGGTTTGCGCCGCCGGCCAATGTTTGTGTCCTTTCCAGGCGGATGCCCTGCGTTGCATAGGCGTCGAAATCAAGCCCGCAAATGTTCGGCAGGATGTCTTGATCTCCATGGCGGGCCGCGAATTTACAAAAGCCGCACCCCTTGTAGTCGATGCCGAACTCAAATTTGTCACCCGGACCCGGCTCGACGAAATCGTAGACGAAATCTTCCGGAAACTCTTCCTGATGGCTTTTTGCAGCCTGCTCGCGCAGCAGAACCTGATTCTCCGGCGACATGAATTGACGCCCCGCGGCGAGACGTTCCGCTTCGGGCACGGTGAGCAATTGCGCCTTGTAGGTTTCTCGCTCGATGTCGCCGATCACGGACAGTGCTACGCCGTGTCGCCGGAGCACGCGGCTGATGGCCACAAAGCCCATGAGGCGCATGAAGAAACCGCTCATACGACTTGCCGTGCCGCCGACATAGGGCATTTGGGTGAGCACGATGTCGAATTGGTCCATCACCTCCCGGCTGATCGCATCAATATTGGATAGATGCGCGCGCTCGCACAACATCGCTCTCGCAAGATCGAGGCGGTGGCGCATGGCGGCCTCCATTGCAGCACGATGAGATTCATAAAAAGGATGGATGATCTCAGCCATTGGACCCCTGTCCAGCGAATGCGGTTTCCGCATTGATGTGGAGCGGCTGCATGATGATATTGCTGCAGCGGCGATCGGTGCCCACGTTCTCCCGCACGCCCGGGCTCCGCTCAACCGATTGTTTCTGACTGCCTGGAAGAGTTTTTCTATTCTGAAGCCGTCCCCTTCGTGCCCGGATCCGCACCCATGAGCCATCGTCCATGAGCCATCGCCTGCCGCCCCTGAACGGATTGCGCGCCTTCGAGGCTGCCGGCCGCCACCTGAGCTTCAAGACCGCCGCGACGGAGCTCTCTGTTACGCCCGGTGCCGTCAGCCAGCAGGTGAAGCACCTGGAACAGGCGCTCGGCGTGCCGCTATTCCAGCGCCTGCACCGCAGCCTGATCCTCACCGCGCAAGGCGAGGCCTTGCTGCCGAACGTGGCGGGGGCTTTCGAACGCCTGTCGAAGGCCACTGACACGGTCGCGAAAGCTCTGAAGACGAAGCCGCTCCGCCTCGGCATCTCGCCGGCACTGAGCGACGAGCCCGACCGCCTGCTCGCCCGCCTCGCCGGCACGAAGCGCCCGCCCGATTATGTGCGGGCGGTGGCGACCGACGATGTGGCCGATCTTCTCGCCGGCCGCCTCGATGCCCTGCTCCGCCCGGGTCCCGGCCCCTATCCCGGCCTGCAAACCGAAGTGCTGGCGCTCGCACCCGGCTTCGGAGCACACAAGAAGGCCTCGCTGGTGGTCTGGCCCGGCCTCGCCCGCTGCCGCGAATTCACCCGGACGCGGGCGCTCCTGGTGAAGAGCTGATGCGCAAGATCATCACATTCGCGGCTCGAAGCCTGATCGTGCTGCTGGTCGTGGCCTGCGCTGTCATGATCGGATTCCGGTTTGCCGCCGCCATGCGCGAGACCGCGGACCGCGATCAGATCATGCCGCCGAGCGGCAAGACCATCGCGACGCGCTCCGGAAAGGTCTTCGTGCAGGAGAAGGGCGACGCTGCCGCCATCCCCGTGGTTCTGATTCACGGCACCGCGGCCTGGAGCCAATTGTGGTGGCGGACCACCGATGCGTTGACAGCGTCGGGCTTTCGCGTGATCGCGCTCGACCTGCCGCCGTTCGGCTTTTCGGACCGCCCCGGCACCTACACCCGCGGCGATCAGGCGGCGCGGATCGAGGACGTGCTGGCAACGCTCGGCATCGCCAGGGCCATCATTGTCGGGCATTCGTTCGGCGCCGGCACTGCCGTGGAATACGTGCTGCGCTATCCGGACCGCGCGCGCGGCCTGGTTCTGGTCGATGCCGCGCTTGGCCTCGGCGCGACGCCGAGCGATCCGCCGTGGCTGCTGCGACCACGATGGATACGGGAGCTTCTGGTCTCCCTGACCATCACCAATCCGCTGGCCACCAAAACCCTGCTGTCGTCGCTGATCGCGAACAAGGCGGCCGCGGATGCGCAGACCATCGCCATCCTGCAGACGCCGCTGCGGCTGAAGAACAGCACCGCCGATATCGCCGACTGGCTGTTGTATTTCACCGGCACCGATCGCGCCGCCTTTAGCGCGAACCGCAACGCGGTGGCCGCGATAACCGCGCCGGTGGCCTTGCTCTGGGGCGACAGCGACACGGTCACGCCCATGGCGCAAGCGAGGGATCTGCAGACCCTGTTGCCGAAGGCGCCGCTCCATGTGCTTGCCGGACTCGGCCACATCCCGCAGATCGAGGATCCGGCTGCGTTCAATCAGGCCCTGATCGCCACGCTGCGCACCATGTAGGCGTGCGCGCTCGTCTCAGCTTTCCGTCTCGCGGCTCGCCAGGAGCTTGTCGATGCGGCGGCCATCCATGTCCACCACCTCGATGCGCCAGGCGCCGCGGGTGAAACTTTGGCCGACATTCGGCAGGGTTTCGAAGTGCTGGAGCGCGAAGCCCGCGACGGTCTGATAGTCGCGGCCCTCCGGCAGCGTGATCGACAACAGGTCGGCCATGTCGTCGACCGGCATCCAGCCGGACAACAGATAGCTGCCGTCGTCGCGCTGCACCCACGCCGGCTCGTCCGGACCGTCGCCATTCTTGAACTCGCCGACGATGGACTCGAGAATGTCGGCGCTGGTGACCACGCCCTGGAAGGTGCCGTACTCGTCGAACACCATGCCCATGTGGACGGCGGATGCCTTCAGGATCGCGACCACGTCGCGGGCATCGACCGACTCGGGAATCGCGGGCGCCTCCCTGACCAGCGCGCGGACATCGACCTCGCCGCCGGCAAACAGCGCATCGAGCAGATCCTTGGCGTACAGGATGCCGATCGGCTGATCGCGATTGTTGTTGTGGGCGAGCAGGCGCGAATGCGCGCTTGCGGCGAAGGCGGCGCGAACGCTGGCGAGATCCCCCGTGAGATCGACCATGCTGACCTCGCGCCGCGGCGTCATCACGGCACCGACCGGGCGGTCACCGAGCCGCATCACGCCGGCGATCATCTCCTTCTCGCCGGGTTCGAGCACACCGGCATTCTCCGCCTCCACGATCAGCGTGCGGATCTCGTCTTCCGACACCCTGTCCGACCCCTCGCCGCGCTGCCCGAGCAGCCACAGCACCGCATCGCCCGACGCGTCGAGCAGCCAGACCAGCGGTGAGCTGATCCTGGCGATCACGGTCATGGCCGGCGCGACGCGAACCGCCATCGCTTCGGGATCACGCAAGGCGATCTGCTTGGGCACCAGTTCGCCGACGATCAGCGAGGCGTAGGTGATGATCGTGACCACGATGCCGACGCCGACGGCATCGGCCACGCCCTGATGCAAGCCGGCCTCAGCCAGAACCGCCGACAGGCGCTGGCCCAGCGTGGCGCCGGAGAACGCACCCGACAGCACGCCGACCAGGGTGATGCCGATCTGCACCGACGACAGGAATTTTCCCGGATCCGACGCCAGCACCAGCGCACGCCGCGATCCCTTGATGCCTTTTTCGACCATCGCCGCCAGCCGCGCCGGACGGGACGACACCACGGCGAGCTCCGACATCGAGAGCAAGCCATTCACCACGATCAGGATCACAACGATCCCGAGTTCCAACGCCAACATCGACCGACAAGTCTCCGCATCCAAAGCGGACTATATAGTCGGTCGCAGGGGTGAATGGCAGGCTTGAAACCGGTCAAAAAGCGCTGCCCGCGCAGTGATCATGCAAGAATTTGCGGCAGCTGCGTCAGTTTGACCTGTCGAATTCAGCCTGCCGGATCAGGCTTCCGCCTCCGCGGTCCAGCGTTTCGCCCGTGCAAAGAACACGTTGCGGTCCCGCTCCTCGGCGTTGACGACGGAGCGGATGCGCAGCAGGTCCTTGCGCGCAACCAGACCGACCACATGGTGCGTGGCGCGATCGACGATCGGAATGCGGCCGAGTTCGGCCGCCACCATCAGGTCGGCGACCCGCCCCAGAACCTCGTCGGGATAACCGACGAGGACCGATTCATCCGAAATCAGGTCGTCGAGCGTGCTGTCGTCATGCTTGCCCTCGGTGCGCCAGCGCAGCACGTCGGAGCGAGTCACCATGCCGACCAGGCTGCCGCTTTCGGCGACCACGGGATACGATTTGTGCCGGTGCTCATGGGCGGTGAAGAACGCCACCGCGGCATCCACCGCCATGGCGGCGGGAAGCGTATCGACCTTCCTGACCATCACGTCCGTCACCCGCAGCAGTTCGAACGGATCGATGCTGTACTCGCGGGTGATGTGCTGGCCGCGCCGCGCGATCTTCTCGGTGAGAATGGAGCGCTTGAGCAGCAGCACGGTCACCGCATGCGCGGCGCCGGTCGCGGCGAGCAGCGGCAGCAGCATGTCGATGTTGCCGGTGAGTTCGATGGCGAACATCACGCCGGTCAAGGGCGAGCGCATGGTGCCGCCCATCATCGCCGCCATGCCGACCAGCGCCCAGAACGAGCCGCCGCCGGGCAACAGATGCCCCTCCAGCCACCCGGCCGTGCCGCCGAGGATCAAGAGCGGCGCCAGCACGCCGCCCGAGGTCCCGGACGACAGCGCCACGATCCAGATCACGGATTTCACCAGCAGCAACCGGCCGGCGCCATCCACCACCATGTGTCCCGACAGCAGATCGGCGATGACGTCATACCCGACGCCGAGCGCGCGCGGATCGATCAGGCCGCCGAGGCCGACCACAACACCGCCGATCATCGGCCACCACATCCAGTGCAGCGGCAGCCGATCGAACAGGTCTTCACAGCTGTAGAGCAGCTTGGTCATCAGGCCGGATTGCAGGCCGGCGACAATGCCGACGCCGATGGCCGCGACCAGCCCCCACCAGGGCAGCACCGGATGCTCGGCAAACGGAAACAATGGCCCGCTGCCGAACAGCAGCGGCCGCCATGCCGCCGAGATGATGGTCGCCGCGACCACGGGAATGAAGCTGCGCGGCTTCCACTCAAACAGCAGCAGTTCGACGGCCAGCAGCACCGCCGCAATCGGCGTGCCGAAGATCGCGGTCATGCCGGCGGCTGCGCCCGCGACCAGCAGCGTCTTGCGTTCCGCGGCGGTGAGATGGAAGCACTGCGCGAACAGCGAACCGATCGCGCCGCCGGTCATGATGATGGGGCCTTCGGCGCCGAACGGGCCGCCACTGCCGATCGAGATCGCCGAGGACAGCGGCTTGAGAACCGCCACCTTCGGCTGCATGCGGCTGCTGCCGATCAGGATCGCCTCGATCGCTTCGGGAATGCCGTGGCCGCGGATCTTCTCCGAACCGAACCGCGCCATCAGCCCGATCACCAGACCGCCCAGCGCCGGCGCGATCACCATCCACGGGCCCGGCCTGGCATCGGCCAGCGATACGTTTTCAACACTGAGGTGGCCGAACCAGACCAGATTGGTGGTCAGCGCGATCAGCTTCAGCAGCAGCCAGGCCGCGCCCGCCCCCGCGCTGCCGACCAGAAAAGCCATGCCGATCAAGACCAGGACGCGCCAATCGGCGGTGAAGTCCCCCAACTCCGGGCGATGGCGAAGGGCGGCGGCTTTCTCGGCAATTTGACGCATGGCGGCTGTTGGACCAGACAGTTCGGGGATGGGACCCAGGCGGCGGGAACGCGGTCTGCAGATATATCGCAATGCGATATATATCAAGAGGAGCCGACGAGGAATCAGATGGGCCGCGAGACTTCAAAATCCGGGACTTCCAAATCGGAGACTTCCAAATCCGACACCGCCAAGACGAGGCAGCGCCGGGTCAGCGCGGCCGACTACGAAGCCCTCGCCGCATTTCGCCACGCGCTGCGCCGGTTTCTCGCATTCAGTGAACAGGCGGCGCGCGACAGCGGCCTCACGGCCCAGCAGCACCAGGCGATCCTGGCGATCAAGGCGCACAAGTCAGGCGCGCCGCTGACGGTGGGCGACCTCGCCGATCACCTGCTGATCCGTCATCACAGCGCGGTCGAACTGATCGACCGCCTGGTGACCGCGAAACTCGTGATCCGCCTGCAGGCCGAAACCGATCGCCGCAGCGTGCTGGTGACGCTGACGCCCAAGGCCGAAGCCATTCTCGAGACATTGTCGGCGACCCACCTCGACGAACTCCGGCGCAGCCGCGAGCTGTTCGGGCATCTGCTGGAGCGGCTGGACGTGACCTAGCGCGTGAACGAGGTCTCCCTCCCCCGCTGGCGGGAAGAGCGGAGGGCCCCGGAGATACGTCAAGCTGAGGTCCTTATTCGATCAAGTCGGGATTGATCTTCTTGGCGGCGACAATATCGGCATCGCCACCTGCTTTGTCTCCGGCCAATCGCCTGACGACGCCACGCCGAAACAATGCTGCAGCGTCACCAGGGGCAAGCCGATAGGCCTCGGCGTAGTCGGCGATGGCACGCGCGTAGTCGTTCTTTCGGGCGAAAGCCGTGCCACGATTGTTGAAGGCAGCGGAGAAGCCCGGATTTAGCCGAATGGCTTCGCTGTAATCGGCCACAGCACGGTCGATCTCGTTCTTGCCAAGATAGGCAAGCCCGCGATTGTTCAATGCAATGGACAATCGCGGCTGCAGGCGAATGGCCTGATCGTAATCCGCAATGGCGCGATCATAGTCCTGCTTGATGCTGTAGATGACACCGCGGTTGTAATACGCCTGCGCGAACTCCGGATCGAGGCGAATGGCTTGATCCAGGTCGACCAGCGCGTGGTCGTAGTCCTGCTTGTCCGTATAGACGCTGCCCCGGTTGGCGTAGGCGTGAACCAGACGTGGATCGAGGCGGATCGCCTCATCGTAGTCCGCCATGGCCCGATCCTGATCGCCCTTGTTGCCGTACAGGCTACCTCGGCTGTCGTAGGCACGGGCGTACTTCGGGTCGATGCGGATCGCGGCATCGTAGTCGGCGATGGCACGGTCATTCTCGCCCTTGATCTGATAGGCACCGCCACGATTGGCGTAGGCCACGGCGTAAGCGGGATCGAGACTGATGGCTTGGCCAAAATCGGCAATGGCGCGCTCGATGTCGCCTTTGGTCTGTTCAACGAACCCGCGGCTGTTGAAGGCATGAGCCGCCTTGGGATCGATGCTGATGGCAGACTCGAAATCCGCCATGGCCAGATCGAGGTCACCGTTGCCCGCATAGGCATTGCCCCGATCGCTGTAGGCAAGAGCGGACTTGGGGTCGATCCGAATCGCCGCGCTGTAATCGGCGATGGCGCTGTCGAGGTCGTTCTTGTTCTTATATTCAACGCCGCGGCTCAGGTAGACTTTCGCAAGCTCCCCGCCCCTGAATTGGCCCGACGCAATGGCGCGGGAACATGCCGCGATGGCAGCGTCCCCCGATTGCTTTGCGCAGGCGTCCGCGTCGTCTGCAACAGCCACCGTCGGCCCCCCTGCGAGAGTCACGACGGTCAACCATGGAAACAACCAGTATGCCGACCGGCGCATCTGCATCGCATGTGGTCTCCGAAATGAACGGGAGGAGCCGAGGCAGCCGGCTCACTTTTCTCCTGGGCGCCGATCCCGCTCCCCTTAGTCGGGGGCGCAACTCGAATGGTTCATCAGCACGATGATGGCTTGCCGGCGCCCTCCTCGACGAGCTCAATGCGTTGCTTGATCTTGTTGAAGAACCGTTCGACGCGGTTGCGAGCCCGATAGCGGTACGGGCTAAATTGGCGGCGTCGAGGGGATTTGGAGGCTTCGCGTGCGAGGAGGGTTGTAAACGACGACTGACACTCCACTTTTTGGTGAGTAGAGTTGCTGATCGTGCGGGGAGCAGAGCGTCGAAAGGCAAAGCGATGAGGCGGCGGAACAGGAAAATGTCTTGGGCCGATAGAGCCAAATATGGCGGCGTTGCGGTTGTCGTCGCGGCCGTTGCTGGCGTCGTTCCTATTCTACTCCAAAGCGGGGGTCCATTTCCGTTGTTGGGAGTGGCCGCGATTGTATGTGGGATACTATTTGGATTTCTGATATTTCTACGAGAACTCAACCTGGACCTTAAAGCCCTCGACGATCCCAACGGTAATCCCCGCGCGAACCGATTGATCGCCGACCGGCGCGATCGGGGTCATTAGAATGCTCAGACCGGGCTCCTTGATGTACGACTGCTGCTAACGCTTGTCTCGGCTGCCTGTCTGCACGAACGTTGGACCGTCCCGGCATATTTAGCTGCATTGATCTTCGTGATTATAGCGCGCTTGCCCGCGCGGCGCGCATTGAAGCGGCGCAATCCAATCCAGGCCGTGACCTCATAAAAGGCGAGTGGTCGCCTTGTTCGGGTGGCAACGGTCGTTTTGCCGGAGACCAATCTCGACTCAGAATGAACTGGTGCGCAGCCGCCCCTCGTAATCACGTTTGCCGAGCGGCACGCCTCGCGAGCGCAGGATGTTGTATGCGGTCACGGCGTGGAAATGGAAGTTCGGCAGGGAGAACGAGAGAATGAAGGTCTCCGACGTGAAAGCAAGCCGTCGCGGGCCGATCTGGAGGTCCAGGTGCTTGCCCGCGCAGTCGTTGATCTCTTCGGGGACGAACGCCTCCAGCATCGTTTCCGCCTTGCCGATCATCGCCTGCAGCTCAGCGAAAGCAACAGGCCCGACCAGGGCGGGAGGGGTGAACGCGCCGGTCCTGAGAGCCTCGACCCCCCACACGGAATGATGCCATGCCGCTTCGATCTGAAAATGGAACGGCGCCATGTCGTCGAAGAGGCGGGTGTTCACGACATGATCGGGATCGACACCGGTGTTTGAAAAGTGGGTGGCCGCACGCTCAAGAAAGCCTCCGACGGATCTTACGGTTTGCAGGAAGGTCGGCACGCTGAGGTCGTAGAGTGATGTCCGCATCGCTTCCTCTCTCGCGCAATCTGAATCTTGGTGAGTATGTGGCGTGCTGGTCACAACGGCAAGGCAAGCGCGGTCATGGGCTGGCAGTCTACGGCTTGAAGAATACGGCGGCGTGACGATGTTCAACCGCGATCAGACTTGATGTCTCGAGTGCCATTTCTTTCTCGAGCCCCAAGCCATCGAGCGTCTTATGGTCGCGGCTGTTCCTCAACCAGAGAAGCTACATGCCCCGATAGCACCAACTGTTGAGCGGCATGCTCCATAGCTTCCCTCGTAACAGATGGGACAACCACCAAATTGGGCTCAAAGAACACACCACCGTGCTCGAGCTCAGACAATATCTCTTGGTTAAGGCGCACAGCATCATAGAAATTCAGTCGGTACTGCTTTCCCGAGACCGTCATCCGTGCCGCGGGATAGTACCCTTTCGCAATCACTTCCCACGCATAATCCGCAAAATCTGCTGGCACATCGAATGAGAAATTCGTCGGATAGGGCCCTTCAGCTAGCGTCAGGGAAATTTATACGAGTATCTTAGAGTCCCGCCACCTTCATCACCAGGTCGGCGAGGCGCTGCGCGGCATCCAGCGTGCCGACCGAACGGGCGCGCGTCGCCATGGTGGTCAACCGCAGCGGCTCGGCGGCAAGCGACGAGATCTCCGCCGCCAGCCGGTCGGGCGTGAAATCGCTCTGCACGATGCGGATGGCGCCGTCGACGCGTTCCAGCACGCCGGCATTGGCGAACTGATCCTGATCGATCGCACCGGGTAGCGGCACCAGGATCGACGGCCGCCCGATGGCGGCAAGCTCCGCCACGGTGCCGGCGCCGGAGCGCGAGATCACCAGATGGCTCGACGCCAGCCGCGCCGGCAGGTCGTTGAAGAACGGCTGCAGCTCCGCATTGATCTTGAGCCGGTCATAGACCGCGCGCACCCGCGCCAAATCTTCCTGGCGCACCTGCTGCACCAGCGCGAGCCGAGGCCACACCGCGGGCGCGAGCCGCTCGATCGCGGGGGGAACGATATCCGCCATCACCCGCGCACCCTGGCTGCCGCCCACCACCAATAGCCGCAACGGACCATCCACCTCGGGCGGCACGAACGGCACGCCCGCCGCGGCGAGGATCGCCGGACGCATCGGCGTGCCGGTGACGGTGGTTTTCGCCGCCAGGGCCGGCGCGTGATCGAGCACGCCGGGCAGCGAGGTGGCGATCGCGGTGACGCGGCCGGAGAGGAACTTGTTGGCGCGGCCCATCACCGCATTGGCGTCGTGGATGATGCTGGGCCGGCCGGCGAGCCGCGCCGCGATCAGCGGCGGCAGCGTCGGATAACCGCCGAAGCCGATCACSGCGGCGGGCTTCAGCCGCCGCATCAGGTTGAARGCGAGCATGGTGCCGGTGGCGAGCAGCACGCCGGTTTTCGCCAGCGACAGCGGCGAACGGCTGCGCACCGTCTCGCTCGGCACCACGTCGGTCATCTCCGGCGTAAAGAGACCGCTGTAGCGCACCGCGCGCGCATCGGTGACCAGGCGCACGCGCAGGCCGCGCTTGAGCAGCTCACTGCCCAGCGCTTCGGCGGGAAACAGATGGCCGCCGGTGCCGCCGGCGGCCAGAATGATGAGAGGCGTATCGCTCATGGCAGAAGGATATCAGGCGAACTGGCGCGCGTCATAGGCATCGCCCACCGACTGCACCTCGATGCTCGGCCGCAGCCGCGTCAGCGCCAGCATCATGCCGACGCCATAGGCCAGCGACACCATGGACGAGCCGCCATAGGAGATGAACGGCAGCGTCATGCCCTTGGCCGGCATCAAATGCAGGTTGACCGCCATGTTGATCGAGGCCTGCACGCCGAACAGGATCGCCAGCCCCGCCGCAGCGAACCGCGCGAACAGGTCTTCGCTGGCATAGGCCCGCGACAGCGTGCGGATCACGATGAAGGCGAACAGCGCCAGCAGCATCAGGCAGAGAATGATGCCGAATTCTTCCGCCGCCACCGCGAACACGAAGTCGGTGTGGCTGTCGGGAAGAATGCGCTTCACCGTGCCCTCGCCCGGCCCCAGCCCGAACCAGCCGCCATGGCTGAAGGATTCGGTCGCCATGTCGACCTGGAAGGTGTCGCCGGACGCAGGATCCATGAAGCGTTTGATGCGGGCGGCGACGTGCGGCACGAACATGTAGGCGGCGAACAGTCCGGCGCTCGCGGTGCCGGCCAAGCCGAACACCCAGATGATGCGCATGCCGGCAATGAAGAACAGCGCGCCCCACACCATCAGGATCAGCATGGTCTGGCCGAAATCGGGTTCCGCCACCAGCAGGGTCACCAGTGTCAGCAGCAGCACCAGCGCCATCGAGGTCGCCGGCATCTCCGGCCGCCGCGCTGATTCCGAGAACAGCCACGCCACCAGCACCACGAAGGAGGGTTTCGCCGCCTCCGAGGCCTGGATGTTGATGCCGAGGATGGTGATCCAGCGCTTGGCGCCCTTGACTTCGGCGCCGAAGCCCAGCGTCGCCACGATGAGAATGATGCTGATGGCAAACACGATCAGCGCGACGCGGCGGATCTGGCGCGGCGAGAGAAACGAGACGCCGATCATCACGATAAACGACGGCACCAGGAAGATGACATGGCGGTTGAAGAAGTGGAACGGATCGAGCCCGATGCGCACCGCCACCGGCGGACTGGCCGCCAGCGACAGGATGATCCCGGCGAGCATCAGCGCGATCATCGCCGCCAGCAACAGCCGATCGACCGTCCACCACCATTCGCTCAACGGGGTGCGCTGTTCACGTGAGATCATGGCCGGTCCTGTCGCTCGAAAAACGCTTCATTGGTCCCCCAACATGGTTTCCAGACCGTTAAGAAATTGGAAAGAATTGCAGAGAAAGCGACGCCGTCCCCCAAAAGGAGGGCGCGGCGGYGGAACCGGCTGCGCTAGAAAAYGYYCYGATARRCACTTGAATAAAATGGCCAGCCACCGGACGCTGGCCTGCCCGCCGGCACCCTGGGCAGGCCAAGACAAACGCCAAGACAAATGTTGAGAGGAAATCCATGACGCACGTTGGAAGTTGTTTTTGCGGCGCAGTCGAACTCGAAGTCACCGGTGCACCGGAAGGCATGGGCTATTGCCACTGCCGGTCCTGCCGGTCGTGGTCCGGCGGACCGGTCAATGCCTTCACGCTGTGGAAGCCTGACGCCGTCCGCGTCACCGCCGGCGCCGAACACGTCGGGATGTTCCAGAAGACGCCGGTCAGCCAGCGCCAGTTCTGCAAGACATGCGGCGGCCACCTGATGACCACGCATCCGCCGCTGGGCCTCATCGACGTGTTCGCCGCGACGATCCCGAGCCTCACCTTCACACCCGGCGTTCACGTCAACTATTCCGAGACGGTGCTGCCGATGAAGGATGGATTGCCGAAGTTGAAGGATTTTCCGGCGGAGTTGGGTGGATCGGGAGAAGTGGTGCCGGAGTAGCGGCGAGCTTGTGATGCCCGTCGAGATTCCGGGTCTGGCCCTTCGGGCCATCCCGGAATGACATCCTCATGACCTGGTCATTCCGGGGCGGCGCGAAGCGACGAACCCGGAATCCCGGCAGAACGAATAGTCACCGGCCTCAAACCACCGGCACCACACCGCCCAGCGCCAGCACCAGCTCACGAAACCGCTGACCGCGGATTTCGAAATTGCGGTACTGGTCGAACGAGGCGCAGGCCGGCGACAGCAGCACGATCGGGTGCGACGCGCCCACCGCCTCGGCGTCGCGCGCGGCCTGGGTCACAGCCACATCAAGCGTGCCGCTGAGTTCAAACGGCACTTGCGCACCGAGCGTGCCGGCGAATTCATCGGCCGCCTCGCCGATCAAATAGGCCTTGCGGACCCGCGGGAAATACTCGCGCAGGCTCTCGATGCCGCCGCTCTTCGGCTTGCCGCCGGCGATCCAGAAAATATTGTCGAACGACGCCAGCGCCCGCGCCGCCGCATCCGCATTGGTGCCCTTCGAATCGTTGATGAACAGGACCTGGCCGCGGCGGCCGATCTGCTCCATGCGGTGCGCGAGCCCAGGGAAGCTGCGCAGCCCCTCCTGCAGCACGGGGAACGAAACGCCGAGCGCCAGGGCCGCTGCGGCCGCGCACGCCGCGTTCTGCGCATTGTGCTGTCCGCGCAGCGATCCGATGCCGCCAATGGCGGCGATATCGGTGCGAGCGCCGCCGGCGGCGCGCACGATGGTTTCGCGGTCGACATAGACGCCATCGGCCAGCGGCCGCTTCACGGAAATCCGCACCACATGCTTGCCGCCGTGCTCGACACGATCTGCCGCCGCCTGGCTCCATTGATCGTCGACGCCGATAATCGCGGTGCCGCCGCGCTGCACGCCGGCCACCAGCCGCTCCTTCACCGCGGCATAATGATCGATGGTGCCATGACGATCGAGATGATCTGCGCTGACATTGAGCAGGATGCCGACCAGCGGATCGAGCGACGGCGCGAGATCGATCTGGTAGGACGACATTTCGATGACATGGACGCGGCCAAGCCGCGGCGGCTCCAGCGACAGGATCGCGGTGCCGATATTGCCGCCCATCTGCACGTCATGGCCGGCGACGCGCATCAGATGCGCGATCAGGGCCGTGGTGGTGGACTATGTGTATAAGAGACAGGTTGTGGACTTGCCATTGGTGCCGGTGATGCAGATCACCGGCGCAGCGGGCGCGATCTTCGCCCGCTCCAGGAAGAACAGTTCGATGTCACCGATCACCGGGACATTCGCAGCCTTCGCCTTCTCGACCGTCCAGTGCGGCGCGGGATGGGTCAGCGGCACGCCGGGCGTCAGCACCAGCGCCGCGAAATTCGCCCAGGAGACCGTGCGCAGGTCGGCCGTCATGAAGCCGGCCTTGGCGGCGTCCGCGAGCCTGACCGCATCGTCATCGCTGGCGACGACGTCGGCGCCGCCGGCCTTGAGCGCATGGCAGCTCGCAAGCCCGGACCCGCCGAGTCCGAACACGGCAACAGTGCGGCCTGCGAAGCTGGTAACCGGGATCACGATCTCACCTGAGTTTCAAAAGCCCACGTTTCAAAAGCCGATGTTTCAAAAGCCCGGCCTGGAGACTGTTCAAGATCAGGGTCCATCTAAGACACCAAGACCTGTCCAAGACCAAGCCTGACCAGGACAAAACCTATCTAAGCTTGAGCGTGGARAGGCCGGCAAGGGCCAGCATCACCGAAATGATCCAGAACCGGATCACGATTTGCGGTTCGGTCCAGCCCAGTTGCTCGAAATGGTGATGGATCGGCGCCATCTTGAACACACGTTTGCCGGTGAGCTTGAAGGACGCCACCTGCACGATCACCGAGACGGCCTCCAGCACGAACAGGCCGCCGATCACCGCCAGCACGATCTCGTGCTTCACGGCGACCGCGATCGAGCCGAGCATGCCGCCGAGCGCCAGCGAGCCGGTGTCGCCCATGAAGATCGAGGCCGGCGGCGCGTTGAACCACAGGAATCCCAGCCCGGCACCCAGCACCGCGCCACACAGCACCGCCAGTTCGCCGGTGCCGGCGACATAGTTGATCTGCAGATAGTCGGAGAACACCGCGTTGCCGACCAGGTACGAGATCATGCCGAACGACAGCGAGGCGATCATCACCGGCACGATGGCGAGACCATCGAGGCCGTCGGTGAGATTGACCGCGTTGCCGGCGCCGACCACGATGAAGGCGCCGAACACCACGAAGAACCAGCCGAAATTCAGCGCGACATCCTTGAAGAACGGAATCACCAGCGAGGTCGAGAACGGCGCGCGCCCCAGCCACACCAGCGCAAAGCAGGCGAGCCCGGCGATGGCGAATTCGATCAGCAGCCGGATGCGCCCGGAGAATCCGGCATCGGTCTGCTTGGTCACCTTGAGATAATCGTCATAGAAGCCGACGAAGCCGAAGCCGAGCGTCACCGCCAGCACGATCCAGACATAGGGATTGCGCGGATTGGCCCACAGCAGCGTCGACACCACGAGGCCGGACAGGATCATCAGGCCGCCCATGGTGGGCGTGCCTTTCTTGGCGAGGTGCGACTGCGGTCCGTCGGTGCGGATCGGCTGGCCCTTGCCCTGGCGCAGCCGCAGATTGTCGATGATCCAGGGSCCGAACAGAAACACGAACAGCGCCGCCGTCACCATCGCCCCGCCGGTGCGGAAGGTGATGTAGCGGAACACRTTGAAGACGGGAATCGTGCCGGACAGATCAATCAGCCAATAGAACATTCAAACCGCCTTACACCGCGACATCGTCAAATGCGGCATTGCCGGGAAAGCGCTTTTCCAGCGCGGTGACAATGACTTTCATCCTGGAACCSAGCGAGCCCTTGACCATCASTGCATCGCCGGCCCGCAACGCCGCTGCGACATCGCCTTCCAGCGCCGCAGAATGKTCGGCATAGCCGCCCCGGCGCGTCGATGGAAGGGCATCCCACAGATTTCGCATCAGGGGACCACAGCAGAATACCAGGTCGATCTTGTTGGCGGTCACGGCGTCAGCCAGCGCGCGATGCAGTTTGGGCCCCTCCGGCCCGAGTTCGAGCATGTCGCCGAGCACGGCGATGCGCCGCCCCCGTGGCCCGACCACCGCCTGCCCCAGCACGTCGAGCGCTGCCGCCATCGAGGCCGGATTGGCATTGTAGCTTTCGTCGATCAGGGTTGCGGGGCCCTGCGGCAATCCCAGCTTCAGCCGCGCGCCGCGGCCGGTGGCCGCCTGCATCTCGGCCAGCGACAGGCCGGCCGCCGCCAGATCGGCGCCCGCCAGCACGGCCGCGGCGAGCACCGCCAGCGAATTCATCGCCATGTGCCGCCCCGGCATCCCGATCTTGTAGGTGATGTCGTGATCGAGGATGTCGGCATGCACGGCCGAGCAGTCCGCATGCAGCGAGATATCGAGCAGGCGGGCATCGGCCTTCTTGTCGGTGCCGAACGCCACGATGCGCGCGACACCGCATTTTTCCGCCCGCTTCTTCAGCCGCTTGAACTGCGAGTTGTCCCTGTTCAGCACCGCGGCGCCGCCGGGCTCCAGACCGAGAAAGATCTCCGCCTTGGCGTCGGCAATGGCCTCGATGCCGGAAAAGAATTCCAGATGCACCGGCTCGACGGTGGTGATGACGGCGACATGCGGCCGCACCATCTTCACCAGAGGCTCGATCTCGCCGGCATGGTTCATGCCGATCTCGAACACCGCGTAGACGCAATCCGCCGGGCAGCGCGCCAGCGTCAGCGGCACGCCCCAGTGATTGTTGAAGGACGCCACCGAGGCGTGGGTCTTGCCCTGCGCACCCAGCACGCGCCGCAGCGCTTCCTTGGTCGAGGTCTTGCCGACCGACCCGGTGACGGCGATCACCTTCGCCTGCAGCCGGGCGCGCGCGGCGATGCCGAGATCGACCAGCGCCGCCAGCACGTCCGGCACCACTAGCAGCGGCGCGTCATTGCTGAACTGGTTGCGATGCGCATCGGCGATGACGGCCACCGTCGCGCCGTTCTTCAGCGCTGCCTTGACGAAATCATGGCCGTCGTGCACGTCGCCCTTGATGGCGAAATAAGCCTCGCCCGGCGCGATGGTGCGGCTGTCGATCGAGATGCCGGTGATGGCGGCCGGCAAGGCGCCGCTGCGCGCCGCGCGCATCGCTTCCGCCATGGCGGCGACGGTCCACAACAACGAGGCACTCATGTCGCACTCTCCGCAAGGGCCGCACGCGCCGCATCGTGATCGCTGAACGGCAGCACGCGATCGCCGACGATCTGTCCGGTCTCGTGGCCCTTGCCGGCAATCACCAGGGCGTCGCCGGGCTGAAGAGCGGCCACGCCGGCGCGAATGGCCTCGGCGCGGTCGCCGATCTCGCGCGCGCCGGCGGCGGTGGCCATGATGGCGGCCCGGATCGCGGCGGGATTCTCGCTGCGCGGATTGTCGTCGGTGACGATGACGGCGTCGGCGCGGCGCGCCGCGATCTCGCCCATCAGCGGCCGCTTGCCGGCATCGCGATCGCCGCCGGCGCCGAACACCACCACCAGCTTGCGCGTGGCATAGGGCCGCAGCGCTTCCAGCGTCTTTTCCAGCGCGTCGGGCTTGTGGGCGTAATCCACGAACACCGGCGCGCCGTTGCGCTCGCCGATCAGTTCGAGGCGGCCCTTGGCGCCCTCGAGTTGTTCCAGCGCGGCAAAGGTCTTCTCGACGGCGCCGCCGGTGCCGATCACCAGCCCGGCCGCGACCAGCGCGTTCTCGATCTGGAATTCGCCGACCAGCGGCAGGCGCAGCGCCCGGGTCTTGCCGCCATAGGCGAGCGTCAGTTTCTGCCCGAAGCCGTCGATGACGGCATCGATCAGGCGAATGCCGCCGCCCTTGTCGTCGCCGCGGCGCCCGACCGTGAGCAGCTTGAGCCCGCGCGACCCGGCCGCGTCGATCACCGCCTGCGAGTGCTCGTGATCCGCGGCGATGACGGCCACACCGTCGCCGGCGACGAGATCGCGAAACAGCCGCAGCTTCGCCGCGAGATAATGCGCGACGTCCGGATGATAATCCATGTGATCGCGCGAGAGATTGGTGAACCCGCCGGCGCTGATCCGCACGCCGTCGAGCCGGAATTGATCGAGGCCGTGCGACGAGGCTTCGAGCGCCAAATGGGTGACGCCCTCGCCGGCCAGTTCATCCAGCGAGCGGTGCAGCGCGATCGGATCCGGCGTGGTCAGCGAGCCATAGATGGTGCGTGACGGCGCCACGAGGCCGATGGTGCCGATGCTGGCGGATGCAAAGCCCAGGCTTTGCCAGATCTGGCGGGTGAAGGCCGCGACCGACGTCTTGCCGCTGGTGCCGGTGACTGCGGCGATGGTGCCGGGCTGGCGCAGATAGAAGCGCGCCGCGGACAGCGCCAGCGTGCGCCGCGCATTCGCCACCCGGATGTAGGGAACGAGACAGACCGCAGGCGCCGGCTGGTCGCCCACCACCGCCACGGCGCCGGCAACCACAGCCTGATCGATGAAACGCGCGCCGTCGGTCCTGCTGCCGGTCAGCGCGAAAAACAGATCGCCGCCCTTCACCGCACGGCTGTCCACGGCCAGGCCGGATACGGTGACGGCGCCCAATGAGGCGTCGAGGGCGGCATCATCGCCGAGAAGATCGCCGAGATCGCAAAGTCTCATCGTGACGGCATCTCTTGATCACGAGGTTTCACGTGAAATCCTGGCAGTCGACCCATGTTACAAATCTTGGCGCAAAATCTTTGTCACGAAATCCTGTCACGACGACCCGCACGTTCCGAAGGTCAGCAGCACAGCGACGCGGCTGCGCTTACCGGCTTTCCTTCGATGCCGCAAGAATAAGGCGCTCCGCAGGCGGCAAATCCATGCGCGGCTCGATCCCCAGCAGCGGCGCGATCCGCTCGATCACCTTGCCGCCGGTCGGAACCGCGTTCCAGCCGGAGGTAATGAAGCCATGCGTTTCCGGCAGCGATTGCGGCTCGTCCAGCATGACGAGAAGTTGATAACGCGGATTGTCGGCCGGAAGGATCGCCGTGAACGAATTCAGCACCTTCTTCTTGGCGTAGCGGCCGTTGATGACCTTTTCGGCGGTCCCGGTTTTACCGCCGATGTAGTAGCCGGGGACATCGGCCTTGCGCGCGGTGCCCTGCTCGGCGTTCAGGCGCATCAGGAACCGCATCTTGTCGCTGGTGTCCTGCTTGATCACCCGCTTGGCGAGCTTCATCGCGTCCGCTTCGGAGCGCTTCAGGAAGGTCGGCTTGATCAGGTAGCCGCCATTGACCAGCGCATCGACGCCCATCACCGCCTGCAGCGGCGCCACCGCCAGGCCGTGGCCGAACGCGATGGTGACGGTGTTCAGCTCGCCCCAGCGCCGCGGCACAATGGGTGACGCGCTTTCCGGCAGCTCGGTGCGCAGCCGTGTCAACTGGCCCATCTTGGCCAGAAACGCCTTGTGCGCCTCGACGCCCTGCCCGAGCGCGATCCGCGCCGCGCCGATGTTGGAGGAATAGGTGAAGACTTCCTTCAGGGTGATGGCGCGGTTGAGCGGATGGTCGTCGTGGATCTTGAACTTGCCGTATTGCAGCGGACCGCGGCCGTCGACCGTGGAGTTGAGACCCAGCCTGCCGGAATCCATCGCCATCGCCAGGGTGAACGACTTGAACGTCGATCCCATCTCGTAGACGCCGGTGGTCAGGCGATTGATGCGATCGGGATCGTTGGCTTCCTTCGGATTGTTCGGATCGAAGTCGGGCAGCGAGACCATCGCCACGATTTCGCCGGTGCGGACATTGCTGACGAGGCCGGAGGCCGCCTTGGCGTGGAACTTGTCCTTCGCCTTCATCAGTTCGTCGCGCAGCGCATGCTCGACACGCAGATCGACCGAAAGCTCCACCGGCTGCTGCTGGCGATCGGTGGCGAAGCCGGCGCGGTGCAGGTCCGCGAGCCCGTTGGTGTCGAGCCACTTCTCGATGCCGGCGATGCCCTGGTTGTCGATGTTCACGAGTCCGATCAGATGCGCCACTTCCTGGCCGCTGGGATAGACCCGCTTGTTCTCGCGCAGGAAGCCGATGCCGGGAATACCGAGCTTGTGGATATCCTGCTGCTGCGTCGGCGTGATCTCGCGCTTCAGCCAGACGAAGCCCTTGCGCGAGGACAGCCGCTGCCGCACTTCGGCGGTCTCCAGATCAGGCAGCGTCGCGGTCAGGAGCTCGATCGCCTCATCCTTGTCGATGATGCGGCGCGGTTCGCCATAGAGCGACGGCGTCTTGACGTCGGTGGCGAGGATTTCACCGTTGCGGTCGAGGATGTCGGGGCGCGCGGTCGCGGTGGCATCGGATGCGCCGGAGCGCCGGGAGCCATGGCTGTCGTCGATCACCGCATACATCACGAGCCGCGCCGCGATCACCGCGTAGATCGCGGCGAACGCGATCATGGTGAAGCCGACACGCGCGCGCGCCTTGGCGCTGCGATCCTTGCGCCCGTACAGCAGGCTGCGGATCAGCCGGCGGCGAAACGGTTCGACGGGACGGGCGACGGTGAGCGCGGCGTCGGTCACTGCGCGTCCTCCGTGGCCGGAGCTGCGGACACCGAACCGGTGGCGTCCTTGTCGGCCGCATCCTTGCTGGCGGTGTCCTTGCCGTCCTTGTCGATGATATCGATCATGGCGCCGATCGGATCGGGGGTGGTGGAGCGAGCGAAGCTCGGCGGCCGCGCCGGCAGGTTCTTCAACTGATCGTATTGCAGGGCCTGGATCGGCTGCAGCGCGAGATGGCGCTGCGCCAGCCCCTGCAGCCGCGACGGCGTCTGCAGCCTGGCCCACTCCGCATGCAAGGCCGCGATCGCATCGCGCTGCTCGCGGATATCGGCGCGCAGCTTCAGCACGTTCTCGGTGCGCACCGTGGATTCCATCTTGATGCGATAGACATAGGCCGCAGCGAACACCAGCGCACAGATCACGAAGAGATGGACAATGCGCACGCTTCAGCCCCCTCTCAGGATGGAGTGCAGCGACGGCCAGTCCGACAACTCGTCGGCCGGATGCGCCGGCGCCTCGGTGCGAGCAGCCGCCCGCAGCTTGGCCGAGCGCGCGCGGGGATTGGCGATGATTTCGGCGTCGTCGGCCACCACCGGGCGCCTGGTGAGGATCTCGAAACTCGGCGCAAGCTGCGCGACCTCGGGCAGATGCCGCGATCCGCCGCCGCTCTTGCCGCGCGCATTGAAGAAGTTCTTCACGATGCGGTCTTCGAGCGAGTGGAACGAGACCACCGCCAGCCGGCCGCCGGGCCGCAGCAGCTGTTCCGCAGACACCAGCGCCGACTGCAGTTCGTCGAGTTCCTCGTTGACCAGGATGCGCAGCGCCTGGAACGTCCGGGTGGCGGGATGAATGTCGTTGGGTTTGGTCCGCACCACCCGGCCGACGATATCGGCCAGCGCCCGTGTGGTGGTGATCGGCGCCTCGCGCCGCGCGGCGACCACGGCGCGCGCGATGCCGCGCGATTTGCGCTCCTCGCCGAAGATATAGATCACATTGGCCAGATCGGTTTCCGACGCTTTCGCGATCACGTCCGCGGCGGTCGGGCCATCGTGCCCCATGCGCATGTCGAGCGGGCCATCGAGCCGGAACGAGAAGCCGCGGCCGGCCTGGTCGAGCTGCATCGACGACACGCCGACGTCCATGACAATGCCGTCGACCGCGCTCACCCCCTGCGCATCGCAGACATCGGCCAGGTTGGAAAACCGGTCTTCGACCAGGGTGAGCCGCCCGTTCACCGCTTCGACGAGATCGAAGCCGCCGGCGATGGCGGTGCGGTCGCGGTCGATCCCGATCACGCGGGTGCCGCCGACATCGAGAATCATCCGGCTGTAGCCGCCCGCCCCGAAGGTAGCATCCACATAGACGCCGCCATCGCGCGGCGCGAGCGCGTCCACCGCCTGGCGGCCAAGGACCGGAATGTGGTCGCGATGATCCACGGGATGACCAGGCGTCATGACGCGCCCCCGCGCGCCGCGCCAACCGAAACGTCGGCGCGCGGGCGCAGCCTGGGCGGCACGCCGGGTGGGGTGGACCTTAAGGGCATCCGGCGTCCGCATGGGATCTGAGGGCCAACCATGGGATTTGCGATCGATAACGAACATTGCAGCCAATTCTCGCGAACCGGCATTCATCCTTAGTTAGCGGGGGTTAACATTAAGGAATCGTTGATGATCACGCTCAAATTGCAAAACGGCGCGCCCGGTTTTGCGCCCCCACCATGCGCCAGAGCCCCTAGCGTCAAATAAGGCTTTGATTCCATTTTATATTTCAGCGGCCACGGGGTGTGGATAGTGCAGTGGGACTCAAGACATGATGATTGCACCTGATGTCGCATGGCAGGATAGTGACACCACGATCCGGACGGTGCACCAGGCGCCGGCAGTCGAACGTCCTGAAAATTCCGTGTTGGACAATTCCGTACTGGTTGAATGGATATCCTGAGTTGGCGCGCGCTTTGATGGGAACTCCGGTGATTGGAACTCGGGTTCCCTGGTCTTTCGAAAACCGATTTACCGCCGCTCTCCTGCCGGGTTTGAGTGTGACATGGTCCAGGGGTCGTTTACGTCGGGTGGCATCGAGTCGAAGCGTCAAGGGACCCTCTCGTCCACGCTTCCGTCGCAGTTCAAGACTCCCTGGGTCCACGCCGACATGCTGAAATTCATGCCGGATTCATCGGTCATTTCCGATGTGATCCCCTCCGCAAACTATGGCGAGCGGCGCAACAACCGCGCGCCCGATATGATCGTGCTGCATTACACCGGCATGAAGGATGCCGAGAGCGCTCTGGCGCGCCTGTGCAAGGCCGGCACCGAGGTCTCCGCCCATTATGTGGTGATGGAAGACGGCCGCATCGTGCAGTGCGTGCCGGAAGCGCGCCGGGCGTGGCACGCCGGAACATCGCAATGGGCGGGCGAGACCGACCTGAATTCCTGTTCGATCGGGGTGGAGATCATCAACGGCGGCCACGACTGGGGCTATCCGGATTTTCCCTCCCGCCAGGTCGCCGCCGTGATCGCGCTGTGCCGCGGCATCATCATCCGCCGCAACATCGTCAAGCACCGGGTGCTCGGGCACTCCGACATCGCGCCGGACCGCAAGAAGGATCCCGGCGAGAAATTCCCGTGGCGGCTGCTCGCCTCCTCCGGCGTCGGCCATTGGGTCCGCCCGGCGCGAATCGTCCGCGGCGAGGCCCTGGCGCCCGGCTCCGCCGGAGAGCCGGTGATGGCCATGCAGGAGCAGCTCTTTGAATATGGCTACGCGGTGCCACGCCATGGCCAGTATGACGGGCCCACCACCGAGGTGGTCACCGCCTTCCAGCGTCATTTCCGGCCCGAGAAGGTCGATGGCGTCGCCGACCTCTCGACACTGGCGACATTGAAGGCGTTGATCGACAGCAGGCCCCCGGACGCGCCGCACTTGACCCCGCTGCCGCCGCACTCCATGACGTAGCCGTCAGTCGGCCGGACGGCCGCTCCCGCAGGGATCGAAAGGTCGCGGGGGAGGAAAGTCCGGGCTCCAYGGAMAMACGGTGCCGGATAACGTCCGGCGGGGGCGACCCCAGGGACAGTGCCACAGAGAACGAACCGCCTGCGCCGCGGCGCAGGTAAGGGTGAAAAGGTGCGGTAAGAGCGCACCGCGTGTCCGGCGACGGAGACGGCATGGTAAACCCCACCGGGAGCAAAACCGAATAGGAACGGCGTCGCGGACAGTTCGCTCATCGAGCGATAACTCCGCAGGGCATGTCTGGCTCGACCGTTCGGGTAGGTTGCTCGAGGCAACGCGCAAGCGTTGTCCCAGAGGAATGGCCGTCACGTATCGCGCGCGCAAGCGTGCGGTGCCCTACAAAACCCGGCTTACAGGCCGGCTGATACTCTTAGGAGAAGCGATCCCGCATCGCGCTTCGAATGCACGTATCGCGCTTTCGAATGAAGGGCTCGGCGCAACCACGCCGGGCCCTTCGCCCATTGGAGAGGCTGCGGAAACACGGTCTCAGCTATTTCCTCCGGAATCCATCATCGCCAGAAGCTCGCTCAGCGACTGTTTGCAGGCGGCGGCATCAGGAACACCCGCTCTGAGTGCGGCAAGCGCACGATCGATCGCCTTGTCGACTTTGTGCCACTCGGCCGCCGCGCGAGGCTTCAGAGACGGCTCCGCGTCATCCCACGATGTTTCCAGATCCTTGATGCGGGCTTTCGCCGCGACGAGATCTCCCTTCTCGACCAGCATCGAGGTGTCGACGACGATTTTCCGGAACGCTTGCAGATCGCCGAGCTTCGACGCAGTGGCCGCCTCTGCCGACACCATGATCATCGGGGTCGCCGCCAATCCGCTGCTGAGTGCGGGAACGAAAACGAGAGACCGCGCAACCGTCGCAAATATCCGGATGCGTTGCTTCATGGTTTGCCTCCTTGGTTGATGATGGCAGGGAATCTACCGGACTATTCGCGTTTGCCGGTCCTCATGCCGGTTTGTTCAAGCCCTGAACCTCGTCGGCAGACTTCGCCCCCGCACTCGCGAACGAAACCAGGAGAGCGATGACGACGAGAAAACCGAGGCTCGTGTAAACGGTGCCCAGGCCAAAGCCGCCATAGGAGCGCGCCTGGGACAACAGATCGCCCAGCGAAGCGCCCAATGGGCGCGTCAGGATATAGGCCAGCCAGAAGCAAAGCACCGCGTTCGCACCGAGGTGGCAGGCGATCGCGATCGCCGCGATCAGCGCACCGAAAACCAGCAGCCCAAGCGTGAAGCCAAGGCCCAGCGCTTCGGTTGCGAGATCGCCCGCGGCAGTGCCGAGAGCGAAAGTAAAGAGGATCGCCGCCCAATAGAACAGCTCGCGCCGCGTGGTGACGATGGTGTGGATGGAGAGCGTCCGCTCGCTCCGGTACCAGAGCGCGAAGACAAGGGCCAACAGGAGAGCGAAGACGGACGTGCTCCAATAAAGGCTGATGTCCAGTCCGTCGGTGAGCGCGTCGGTGATCTGCGTGCCGACGACGCTGACAAGAACCACCGTCAGCCAGTAGATGGAGGGAATATAGCGGCGCGACCGAAGTTGAGCCGCAAGCGCGGCAGCGAGCAGCGTCGCCATGATCGCGCCGGTCCATGCGGTTCCAAGCCCGGCATGAACGGCGAGATAATCCGCGCCCGTCTCACCCACGGTGGTCGACATGATCTTGATGACCCAGAACGCAACGGTAATCGGTGGGACCTTGTTGAGCATCAAATCCTGGTGCTGCCCTGCGACGTCCTGCATCAATCGTCTCCTCATGATACCCAAGCCGCGACCTTGCACGGCCTGACTTAGGGGTGACTTAGGAGCGATCTCAGGACTGGTGTTTTTCGTAATCCGAGCCGAACGACAGGAGGCGGACGCGGCCACGAGCCCGCAGTCATCCTTGGAAGCCCCCAGGTTCAAGGAAGCCATGGGCCAGAGCAGACGCCTTCTTCGGCGTATGACGCGGCGCGCGACGATCACGCCTTCGCAAAGTACGGCACGCGGCGATCCGTGAACGCTTCGAACCGCGCAACGACCGCATCACCGGTTTTAAGGTCCTTGTCGCCGTGCGCCATCACACGAAAGCCCTCGGCCATGTCGACGAGCACGATCATGTAGGGCACGTGCGCCTTGGCCTCGGGCGTTGCCGCGCGGCACACCAGCGATGTCGCATGAACGATGCCGTTGCCGCTGGCCCGGTGCATCTGCGGCTCAGTCGCTCCGCACGACGGACAGAAGCTGCGACGAAAATACCAGACGGCACGACAGGACCCGCAGGATTGATGGACAATCGCATCCGTGCCCTGCGTCCAATCCGCCGATACGATCGCCACCTCGCTCATCGTGTCCGCTCCAGCATCATGGTGACATGGGACGACAGCACACCGCCGTCGCCGTGCAGCAGCGCCACCGAGGCGTCGCGCACCTGGCGTGGCCCGGCGCGGCCCGTCATCTGCAACTGGGTCTCGATCAAATGCGCCATCGCGCCGCCACAACCGCAATGACCGTAACTCAAGAGGCCGCCATGGGTGTTGAGCGGCAGCACGCCGGTGACGCCGAAGTCGCCGTTGCGGGCACGCGCGGCCGCCTCGCCGCGATCCGCCAGGCCCAATTCTTCCAGCAGCATGGTGAGGGTGATGGTGAAACTGTCGTAGACGGCCGCATACCTGAAGTCGCCGATGCCGAAACCGGCCTTGGCCTGCGCTCGCGCGAAGGCTGCCGAAGCCCCCGTCTCCGTGACATTGTCCATCGCGGTGACATGCTGGTGCAGATGCGCCTGGCCGCAGCCGCGCACCCGGACCTGAAACGACGACGTCGGCTCACGGCTGACGATGAACGCGGCACCGCCGTCGGACACCGGGCAGCAGTCGAGCAGCTTCAGCGGCGTGGCGATCAAACGCGAGCCCATGACCTGCTCCACCGTGATCGGCTCGTGGAACTGGGCGCCGGGATGCGCCAGCGCGTGGCGGCGCATCAGCACGGCGAATTCGGCGAGGTCTTCTTCCGTCACACGGAACTCATGCATGTAGCGTGACGCGATGAGACCGTAATAGGCGGGGATCGTCGGACCGAGCGGCACCTCGTAAACCGGATGGCCGACCTGGGCCAATGTCTGCATGGCACTGTCGCGCGCCTGCCCGGTCAGCCTATTTTCCCCCGCGACCACCAGCATGTTTTTGACAACACCGGCCGCGACCAGTTCGTGCGCCAGCATCGCCATCGCCATGCCCGTGGCACCGCCGACCTGGATCGCGTGCGCATATTGCGGCTTTAATCCGAAATGCTCGGCGAACACCGTGGCCAGCATCAGATGCGGCATGGTGGTGGAATAGCCGCAGATCACGCCGTCGATCTCGCCACGGGCGAGGCCCGCGTCCGTGAGCGCAGCCGCCGCCGCTTCGCTCATGAGATCGAGGGTCGAGCGCCCCTCGTGCCGGCCGAACGAGGTCAGCCCGACGCCGGTGATGAAACTCATGTCGCTGCGGCCTCCCGTCCGCGCATGACGGCGCGGTTCACCTGATCCAGCACATCAGATCGATGCGATCAACGTCTTCGTGCCGCGGACATCCGGCTCTGCAATGGCGTCATGACAACAGCGTGCGGCGCAGCAGCGTCTCCAGCCATGTGGCGAACACCTGCAATCGTCGCGACACATGCTGGCGATGCGGATACAGCAGCGTCATCGGCAGCGGCGCCGCGCGGTGTTGCGGCAGCACCTCGACCAGATCGCCGTCGGCAAGATGCCGCTTCACGTCATAGGCCGGGATCTGAATCAGACCGAGCCCGGCCAGACAGCAGGCAATGTAGGCTTCGGCACTGTTGACGGTCACCCGGCCCTTCATCGTCAGCGTGCGTGTTTCGCTCCCCTCCATCCATTCCCAATCCTCGACGCGCCCGCTCGACGGCGACGCATAACGAATGGCGGTGTGGACCGCGAGCTGTACGGATGTTTCGGGAACGCCATGGGTCGCGAGATAGGCCGGGCTCGCGACATTGACCAAAGCGAGATCGCCGATGTTCCGCGCAATGAGACCGGAGTCGGTCAAGGGGCCGACGCGCAGCACGCAATCGATGTTGTCCTCGACCAGATCCACCAGACGATCGCTCACCCCGAGATAGACCTCGATATCGGGATAGCTCGCCAGGAAGTCGGGAAGCGCCGGGGCAACGACCAGCCGCCCGATCCGGCCAGGCATGTCACAACGGATCTTGCCGCTCGGCTGGCTCGAGGCCTCGAACAGCCTCTCGGTATCCTCGACATCGGCGAGCAGGCGCAGGCAGCGCTGATAAAACACCGCGCCATCCTCGGTCGGGGCGACCTTGCGGGTGGTCCGATGCAGCAAGCGGGTGCCGACACGGACTTCCAGATCATGAATCGCGGCCGACACCGACGAGCGCGGCAATCCGAGGGTGTCCGCAGCGCGGGTGAAGCTCGCGCATTCCACCACGCGGGTGAAGATCCGAAACAGGTCGATGCGATCCACGGTAAGCGCCCCAATTGTTCGGCTATTCTGACAAGTCTGGCTAAAGATACCCGCTTTATAGCTCATCTCTAGACGATAATTTTCCTCCCACGCAGCCGCACGGAGCGGCAGCCGAACAATGGGAGGAACGGCCATGGCCGATCACAGCATCAAGGGCAAAGTCGCCGTCATCGCCGGCGGGGCCAAGAATCTCGGCGGCTTGCTGGCCCGCGATCTCGCTGGGCACGGCGCGAAGGCGGTGGCGATCCACTACAACAGCGCCGCGACAAAGGCCGACGCCGATGCCACCGTCGCCGCCATCAAGGCGGCCGGCGCCAACGCCGCAGCGTTCCAAGGCGACCTGACCACCGCAGCGGCGGTCGAGAAACTGTTCGCAAGCGTCGTCGCAGCGGTCGGCCGGCCCGACATCGCCATCAACACCGTCGGCAAGGTCCTGAAGAAGCCGATGATCGAGATCACCGAGGCCGAATACGACGCCATGGCCGCGGTGAACGCGAAAAGCGCCTTCTTCTTTCTCAAGGAAGCCGGCCGGCACATCAACGACAACGGCAAGATCGTCACCCTGGTAACGTCGCTGCTCGGCGCCTTCACACCGTTCTACGCGGCCTATGCCGGCACCAAGGCCCCCGTCGAGCATTTCACCCGCGCGGCCTCCAAGGAGTTCGGCGAACGCGGAATCTCGGTCGCCGCCATCGGACCCGGACCGATGGACACGCCGTTTTTCTACCCCGCGGAAGGTGTCGATGCTGTCGCCTATCACAAGTCGGCGGCGGCATTGTCAAAGTTCTCCAGGACCGGGCTGACCGATATCGAGGACATCGTTCCCTACATCCGCTTCCTGGTCTCCGAAGGCTGGTGGATGACGGGGCAAACCATCCTGGTCAATGGCGGCTACACGACGAAATAAGCCGGCCGAAACACGCGCACAAAAATAAAGGCCCGATCGATCAGATCGGGCCTTTATCATCGTTGTACGGCTCATCCGGCCGCCGATGCATGATCGGGAACATCAGACATCGGTTTGCCGGCCGGGCCTTCGACACTCAATCCGCCGAATTCGAGCACCTGCCGCTCGAACAGGCCGCGATAGATGCCGTCGGGGCGGCGCACCAGCGAGGCGTGCGTCCCCTCTTCGGCGATGCGGCCGCGTTCGAACACCAGGATGCGGTCGAGCGAACGCACCGTGGACAGCCGGTGCGCGATCACGATCGCGGTGCGCCCCTTCATCAGCCGCTCCATCGCCTCCTGGATCAGCGCCTCCGATTCCGAATCAAGGCTCGATGTGGCCTCGTCCAGGATCAGGAGCGGCGCATCCGCCAGGAACGCGCGCGCCAGCGCCACGCGCTGCCGCTCGCCGCCCGACAGCTTGACACCGCGCTCACCCACCAGCGTGCCGTAACCTTTCGGCAGCCGGGTGATGAAGTCGTGCGCGTTGGCAAGCTCCGCGGCGCGCTCGATCTCCTCGCGCGACGCCTCGGGACGACCGTAGGCGATGTTCTCGGCGAGCGAACGGTGAAACAGGATCGGCTCCTGCTGCACGATTGCGATCTGGCTGCGCAGCGATTGCTGCGTCGCCAGCCGCACGTCCTGCCCGTCGATCAGCACCCGCCCGCCCGAGACGTCGTGCAGCCGCTGGATCAGCTTCACGAACGTGGTCTTGCCCGAACCCGAGCGCCCGACCAGGCCGATCCGCTCACCGGCACGGATGTCGACCGACAATCCCTGGTAAAGCGGCGCGGCGTGCTGGCCATAGTGGAACGTCACGTCSTCGAAACGGATCGCTCCGTCGCGAACCACGATCGGCTTGGCATCCACCACATCGGCAATCCCGATCGCCTCGTCATGGATGGCGACCAGCTCGTCCATGTCGTTGACCGAGCGCTGCAGGTGGTTGATGTGCATGCCGATATCGCGCAGGTAGCCGTGAATGACGAAATAACTCGTCATCACGTACGCGACATCGCCCGCCGATGCGCGGCCGGCGAGCCAGATCAGCAGCGCGCCGCCGATCACCGCCGTCCGCATCACCAGCAGCAGCACCAGCTGCGCCGTACCCGAGCGGGTGTAACGCCGCCAGGTCCGGCCGGTGCGTTGCGCCCAGTGGCCGAGCACGCCCGCAAGACGATCATCTTCGCGATGCTCGGCTCCGAACGATTTCACCACCGCGTTGCAACCCAGTGAATCCGCCAGCGTTCCGCCAAGCTTGGTGTCCCAGGCATTGGAGGACCGCGCCGCGGGCGCGATGTAATGGGTGGTGAACACCACSGTGAGCGCCACATAGGCCAGCGTKCCGACGGCAATCACCAGCCCCAGCACCGGCCATTGCACGCCGAGCAGCAGCATCGATCCGACCAGCACCACCAGCGACGGCAACAGCGCCATCAGGATGGTGTCGTTCAACAGGTCCAGCGCGCCCATGCCGCGCGTGATCTTGCGCACGGTGGAACCCGAGAAGCTGTTGGCGTGCCAGTCGGTCGAGAAGCGCTGCACCCGCCAGAACGCATCGCGGGCCACGTCGCTCATGATGCGCAGCGTCAGCGCGACGATGCTCTGGAAACCGACATGCCGCAGCATGACGGACAGCGCGCCGAGCGCGATGATCGCAATGAAGGCGACGAGGGCCGCGTCACGCCCGGCATGATCGATGCCGCTGGACGCCACCGCGTCCACCAGCCGTCCCGCATAGAACGGCATGAACACGTCGGCGAGCGTCGACACGGCCAGCGCTGCGCAGACGCCGCTGACACGCAGCGGCTGTTTCAGCCAGTGGCGAAAAACGAAAGGTAAAACCGTGCGGAACGCAGCCGCACGTTGTTTGCGAAGTTGGGTCATTGTGCGATCCGGCCGCGCATTCCGCGCAAACCGGCTCCATGGCAGAGGACACGACTGCGGCAGACATGGCCGCGAGCGTCCGAAAACAGGTCAAAGGGTGAAGTCGTCCCGGGGACGAAGCCGGCCAGTCGTCAGACCGGGCCGGAGGTGATCGCGCAACTGCTCGAGCGTAACGCTCAAGCTGAAGAAACTAAGCGGTGCGGATCACGGACCAGAGGTCGACGCGGAGAGGCGCTGTGTGCAAAAACTTCGAGCTCATGCAGTCCCTCCAGGTTCGTGTTGAACGATCACGTCGACATGGTGGCGGGCCGATATGGCGCGCACGAAAACAATGCTCATCTCATGGGCAGGAATTGCGGCAGCATTTTGCCGAAACGCAAAGAAGTGGAAAAAAGCTGAAATGAATCTGGCGAAGTGTCGTAAAGAATCCACAACGCAAAGCTGAACGGCGGGCAATGTCGTATCGGGCGTCATCCAAACGCGTTAGCTTTCCGCCATCAAAGGAGTGATTGTCGTGAAAGCAGGTCTTGTCGTCGTTCTTGTTGTGCTGTCGGTATCAGGTGCCTGCGCCGAGGATTCCGTCCCGCTTGCCGGCCCCAAGCCGGTGTTCGTCCCCGGAATGTACGAGAGCGAAAGCCGCAACAGTCATTTTCAGAACCAGCCGGTCACCTCGAAGAGCTGTGTCGACTCCGCCGATTTCGATCATTTCCGCGATGAGACACTACAGCAGTACCGATCCAATCCCGATTTCACCAAGACCTGCACACTGGGCGACACCAAGCAGATGGCGGACGGTTTTGCGTTCGCGATGGCCTGCCGCGGCGCCAAGACCATCATCACCTTCCAGTTTGCGAAGGACATGGTGTCGCAGACCATCGAGACCCTGATCGAGGGACACCGCGCCGCATCGTCCTCGATCCTGACCATGATGAAGCGGGTCGGCGATTGCCCCGGCCAGAAGCCGCCGGGGAAAGACAGCTAGGCGGAATGCCTAAAGCAGGATGGGTTATGGTCGATCAACGTCATCTGTCGTGATCAGCTTGAGGTGATTCGTTGCGGCATTGGACAGCGCGCTCCTTCTCCCCGCAAGCGCGGCGAGGTGAACCGCAGGCGCCGATTCAACTGAACTTCATCTCGCTTTAATGCGCATCGGGCGGCGGCCCGGCGAGGCTCGGCCTGTCGACGAAGACCACCAGCGAGGCCAGCGCGAGATAGAACACCGTCAGGATCAGGAAGGAATCGGCGTAGCTCATCACCGACGCCTGGCGATGGGTGATCAGCGACAATTGCTTCAGCGCCATCATCGAGGCGTCGCCCATGCCCTGGAATTTCTGGGTCAGCATGTTGAGGGTTTCGACCGCGGTCGTGTTGCCCCAGTTGACCCGCTCCTGCAGGCGGGAAATGTGCAGGTCGGTGCGATGGTTGAGGATGGTGTTGATCAGCGCCAGCCCCACCGCGCCGCCGAGATTGCGGGTCAGGTTGAACAGCCCCGAGGCGTTCTTCATCAATGACGGCGGCAGCGTGCCCAGCGCGATATTGTTGACCGGCACCATCGCCATCATCATGCCGCAGCCGCGGAACACCTGCGGCAGGAACAGTTCCCAGAAATCGTAGTCGCGGGTCATCCAGGTCATCTGCCAGGTGCCGAGCGCGAACAGCCCGAGGCCGATGGCGATCATGATCCGCATGTCGACCTTCTGCATCAGGCGTCCGACCAGCGGTGCGGTCATGAACATGGCGATGCCGGAGACGAACATGGTCTCGCCGATCATCATGGCGCTGTAGCCGCGGATCTCGGCGAGATAGCGCGGATAGATATAGGTCAGGCCGTAGAGGCCGATGCCGACGCAGAACGAGAACATGCTGCCGAACGCGAAGTTCTTGTTGGTGAATGCGCGGATGTCGACGATCGGCTCCTCGGCGGTGAGCACCCGGTAAAAGAACACGATGGCCGACAGGCCGCAGATCACCGCGCAGGTGGCGACGGAGGTGTCATCCAGCCAGTCGTATTGCGGGCCTTCCTCGAGCACGTACTCCAGCGCGCCGAGAAAGCCGCCCATGGAAATCAGGCCGACCCAGTCGAAACGATCGAGCAGCGCCAGATTGGGCTTGTCGAAATCGACCAGCGCCAGCACGCCGACGGTGATGCCGATGCCGGGCAGCACGTTGATGAAGAACAGCCAGTGCCACGACAGCACCTCGGTCAGGTAGCCGCCGATGGTGGGGCCGACGGTCGGCGCCAGCGTCGCGACAAGGCCGATGATCGGCGTCACCACGAACATCTTGCTGCGCGGGAAAATCGTGTAGGCCGACGCGAACACGGTCGGGATCATGCCGGCGCCGAGAAAGCCCTGGATGGCGCGCCACAGGATCATCTGCTCGATCGACGAGGTCATGCCGCACATCAGGCTGGCGAAGGTGAACCCGGCGGCCGAGATCGCGAACAGGTAGCGGGTGCCAAGCGCCCGCGACATGAAGCCCGACAGCGGGATCGCGATCACTTCGGCGATCAGGTACGCCGTCTGCACCCAGGAGATCTCGTTCGACGAGGCCGACAGGCCGGCCTGGATTTCCGACAGCGAGGCCGAGACGATCTGGATGTCCAGGATCGACATGAACATCCCGAACACCATGATCAGGAACGCGAACACGCGTTTCGGATTGAGGCGTTCGGAATCGATCGGGGCCGCCGCAGCGCGCGGCGGGCCACCCATGGTCGGAGTTGCGGTGGTGGAGCCGGACATGACGTCCTGCCTCTCGCATCTGGCGATCCGAACATCGGATCGGCGCGATTAAAAACAAGAGCCTTCGAAATTCCGGGTTCACGCCTGCGGCGTGCCCCGGAATGACCAAGACAAATAGTTTGTCATTCCGGGCTAGCCTGAAGGGCCAGACCCGGAATCTCGATCTCTCCGCTCAGCGGGACGCCGTCTCCGCCGGCGGCCTGGTATCGACGTGGACCACAACCGACATGCCGGCGCGCAGCAGATTTTCCCGCGCGACATTGCCGGGCACGCGAATCCGCACCGGCACACGCTGCACGATCTTGGTGAAGTTGCCGGTCGCATTGTCCGGTGGCAGCAGCGTGAACACCGACCCCGACGCCGGCGCCAGGCTTTCCACGATGCCCTCGATCTTGCGACCGCTGACGCCATCCACCGTGAAGGTCACCGGCTGTCCCGGCTTGAGCCGGCCGAGCTGGGTTTCCTTGAAGTTGGCGTCGATGAACACGTCGTCCAGGGGCACCAGGTTGGCGAGACGCTGGCCGACCTGGATGTAATCACCTTCGTTGACCAGGCGGTTGGAGAACACGCCGTCGACGGCCGCGCGGACTTCGGTAAAATTGAAATCACGCTCGGCCTTCGCCAGCGAGGTCTGCAGTTCGCCGATCTGACGCTGCGCCTCGACCTGCTGGGCCTTGATCACATCGATGTTGCGCTCGGCGGCGACCAGCGCGGCCTGGGCGCTTTGCACCGAGGCCACCGACTGGTCGCGCGTCGCCTGCGAGGTCTCGAAGGTCGCCTTCGACGCATACCCCTTGTCGCTCAGTTGCTGCTGCCGGTCGTAATCGAACTGCGCGCGCTTCACCGCGGCCTGCATCGAATCGAGCTGCGCCTTGGCCTGCTCCACCATGCTGACCTGCGCGTCGGCCTGCCGGCCGATCCGCGCGATGGTTGCTTCCTGGGTTGCGATCTTGGCGCGCGCGGCATCGACCGCGATCTTGTAGTCGCCGTCGTCGATCTTGATCAGCAGATCGCCGGCCTTGACGGTGGCGTTGTCCTTCGGCGCGATGCTGGCGATGTGGCCGGCCACACGCGCGCCGATGATGGTGTTGTTGGCGCGCACATAGGCGTCGTCGGTGGTGATAATGAAGCGGCCGACCAGCGCGTAATATGTGCCGTACGACACGGCAGCGATCGCAACGACGGCGAGAATGCCGGTCAGCACCAGCCGGCGCCGGTTCGGCTTCGCAGGTGCCGCCTCGCCGGCAGCAGCGGGGGCATCCGCCGGTGCATCGGTCGAGGGGGCTTCATGCGGCTTGCGATCGGTGGCGCCGTCCTGGCGCGGCGCCGCAACGATCACCGGGCGCGCGGCTTCGCGCTCCTCGGATCGCGAATCCTGCGCGGCAGCGGCCGGCGTTCCCGGTTCCTGACTATTTGAATCCTGCGGCTGCGCATCGGCGCGAACAATCCGCGCAGCCTGGTCTCGTCCCGCGGCCATCAAGGCCTCCTCATTCTCTAACGCCACCCAGAGGTCCGGCCGGACACGCTGACGATTGGCGCTGCACTGCACCCACAGGCTGCAAATAGCATTGACCGAACCGTTCGGTCAATATAGTTCTGTTTGGAATACTCCAAGGGTGCTTTCAAGCGACATAATCCTGGAGAAAGGTATTCAGAAACCTAAGACAGGCTCCCGTGATTCGATGACAGCCCCCGCCACACTCAAAATTCCCCCTGGCGACGAGGATTCCTCGAAACGCCGTCAGATTCTGGACGGCGCCCGGCGGATGTTCATGACAATGGGGTTCGATGCCGCGAGCATGGGAGAAATCGCCAAGGCTGCGGGCGTCTCCAAGGGGACGCTGTACGTCTATTTCAATGACAAGACCGCGCTGTTCGAGGCCATCGTCGAGCAAATCGCACAGATCCATGGCTGCATCGGCCATGACCTCGACCTCAATAATCACGATGTCGCCGGCTCATTGAGCGCTTATGGCACGGCCTACATGGAACTGCTGTGCCGCCCCGAAGGCGGATCCGCGGTGCGGACCATCATGGCGATCGCGGAACGGATGCCGGATATCGGCCGGCGCTATTATTCGACCATCATCGCCGGCGGCATCAACCGGCTGGCGCAATACCTGGCGGCGCAGAGCAAGGCCGGCCTCCTGGACATCACGGACCACGAGCTGGCGGCGGAGCAATTCCTGAAAACGTGCCAAGCCACGCTGTTCCTGCCGTTCGTGCTCCAGGCCGGTCCCGCACCGACCGAGGACCGCATCGCCTATGTGATCGACAGCGCGGTGCGCATGTTCCTTGCCGCCTATCAGGTGAAAAACAGGGCCTGAAAAACCCGGCGCGTTTCAGCGGCCGGAATCCTTGATCCGGGACTCGTCCTCGATGGTCGCTTCATCTTCCTTGGACAGCGGCGCGTCGGATATGATCCGGCGTACGCGGCTCGCGATCGACCCCGTCACGCCCGGCTCAGCCGAATAGGCATTGCGCGAGGACACCCGTGCGGCGACCTGTTCGCCCGACACCGCCGCCGGTTTGCAGATCACCCGACCGCTGGCACGCCGCATCAGATCGACGTGAATGTGGTTGTAGTGATAGACGTTCGAGCCCGGCGCCAGCACGGTGTTGAACTGCTGGCAGGCGGCACCCTGGACGTCGCGCAGGAAGCCCTGCTCTTCCGCAAGCCCGTGCCAGCCGTCCTGAACCGAAATCCGCCGCCCGTCCGCAAGGGTAAAGGCCGCGATGTCCAGCGCATTGCCGAATGCGTGCTCCGAGATATGCGCGTTCGAATTCCCGTTCATGCCGCGGCATGAATAGGCCGAAATCTGCTTGATCTCGACCACCGGCGCGCCGAACCAGCGCATCGCCGCCGGCTGCACCGAATCCACCATCCATTTGTCGAGGGCCGAGACGATCGGGCACGCCAGCGTCGCCGCGGGTTTCACCGCGACCGGCCCGACGGAGGCGACCGGCGATCCCTGTGCCGGTCCCAGCCGCGGCAGCGGCGCCTCGGCCGGCCGGGAATAGTTCGGCTGTGAATAGCGCTGCTGCGGCGGCGCCGTGTCCGGCGCGCCCTCCGGCGGCAACTCGATATCGTCCTCGGCCGGCTCGACGCCCGGCGCATTCAGCCGCACCGGGCCTTGCGAAGAGCCCGCCCCCTGCTGCGACGCGGGGTAGGAGTCAGTCGACGACGCCGGATATTGGGAGACCGGATACTGCGAGGACGGCGGAGCGGATTGAGCTGATGGCGAAATCGGCCAGCGCGGCTGCCCCGCGGTGGGGATTCCCCCCGGCGGACGGATTTCGTCGGCGAAACCGATGGTCCCGCCGCTGTCCAGGGCGGCGACCTTCAGCGGAAAGTCGGCGCCGCAGATGCCCGGGCCATTGATCGGCTCAATACGGACCAGGGACGCGGTTTCGTGCACCGCACCCGATTTCAGGCATGCCATTTCAGCCTCGCGCCGCCAGGGTTCCCGTTCCGCGGTCTGGAAGAAACCACGGCCACAACCTGCCAACGACACAAGGACGATGGAGCCGACGAGATACAAACGAACTCCGCGCGTCATGCGCGCACGTTGGTCCAATTTATTTAAGGACTCTTCAACGCGTTGTTTTCATAGATTTTTTACCATAAGCGCCGGCGCGCGCCTGGTTGCAACCTTTTGCCGGTGACGGCGTTGAGCAAGGTCGGAATCCGGCAACGGAGCCCCGCCCTTTTGGGCTGACCTGTTCCGGAGACGCGGACCACGGACGAATCGGACCAGGGAGACATCCCCATGACCTTTACCGGCCGGCTGAACCTCGTCGTTGCCTATGCGGCCCTCGCCTTTGTCGGCGCGATCATTCTGGGCGTCTTTTAAAGAGGCCTCGATACTGAGACGCTTGCAGACACCGCCGACTTTCATTTGGCCAACTTTCGTTTGGCCAATCGCGCGCATCGTTTGAACCTTCGTTTTCCCTGCCGAGACCAAAAGCAAAAGGCAGGGAGAATTCGAATGTTCAATCTGGATGGTTTGCTGACAGCAAAGAACAGCCGTCGCCTCAGCCTCACCGCAGGCGTCATGGCATTCGGCCTCATCGTCTCGGGATCGGCGAACGCCGCGCAGCCGCTGCTGTTTCCGTTCTTGCCGCTGCCGCTGCCTTTGAGCGCAGGACCGGCCCCCATCATGCCGCAGGCCACGCCGCAGATCGAGGCCGACGACGAAGGCACGACAACCGAGGCGCCCGCGCGCTTCAAGCGCCAGATCGTCAGCTACCAGACGCGCGAAGCCGCCGGCACCATCGTGATCGATACCGGCAACACTTATCTCTATTATGTGCTCGGCGATGGCCGCGCCATTCGTTACGGCATCGGCGTCGGCCGTCAGGGCTTCACCTGGTCCGGCACGCAGTCGATCACCAGGAAGGCGGAGTGGCCGGATTGGACGCCGCCCTCCGACATGCTGGCGCGCCAGCCGTATCTGCCGCGCTTCGTCGCCGGCGGTCCGAACAATCCGCTCGGCGCCCGTGCGATGTATCTTGGCGGCACGATCTATCGCATTCACGGCACCAACAATCTCTCGACCATCGGCGGCCGCGTGTCGTCCGGCTGCATCCGCATGACCAATGCGGATGTGACCGACCTGTATTCGCGGGCCCATGTCGGCACCAAGGTCGTGGTCATGCCGATCGAGCGCCACGCCGAGACCGGCAGCCGCAAGCAAGGCTGATCGCAACACCAGAGTTTTCCTCCCGACCAACTCATGGCGCGGCTCGTCCGCGCCATTTTTGTTTGAGTTCTGTGCGCAGCACACCATCACGGGGTCATGTTGCCGCCACAACCCGGTTCCCTATGACTGTCCAACACTCTAGTCTTGGAAGCGTCACACGACCGGGGACCTCATGCGCGTTAAAACACTGCTGCTCGGACTGGCGGCGCTCGTCGTCTCGTTTGTCGTCAGCCTCAAGATCATGAACTGGGTCTCGCCGCCGCCCGGCAGTGTCGCGCCCACGCTGGTGCAATTGCCACGGCTGCCGCCACCGGCGCGCGCCTCGAAGATCATCGCCCCCGTCGCGATTGCGATCAGTGCGATCCGCACCACCGTCGACCGCGTTGCGCCGCGCAATTTCGCCGGCAAGGCCGACAATCCGGTCGGCCAGATCCTGCAGAACGCCGACATCAACTGGACCGTGGAGCGCGGCCCGATCGCGGCGGCCGGCGCCGCCAACCAGTTGACGCTGTCGACACCGCTCAACGGCAAACTGAATGTCACCGGTTCGCTGTCGAACAACGCCAGCAACGCGCTCGGCAACCTGATCGGCGGCAATATCGGCAAACAGCTCGGCAACATCTCGATCAAGGCGCTGAACGCCAATGCCGACATTCGCGGCAATGTGGCGATGACCTCAAAGCCGCTGCTGACCGAGCGCTGGCGGGTGGAGCCGAACATCACCGCGCAGGTCAACATCAACGACACCGGCGTCACCGCCGGCGGCATCCGCATCGGCGTGCCGGGACAGGTGAAACCGGTGATGGACAAGCTGGTCAGCGAGCAGGTGGCTGCGATGCAGCAGCGGGTGCGCAACGATCCCGTCATCGAACAGAACGCGCGGCGCGAATGGGCCAAGATGTGCCGCTCGATTCCGCTGCCGAGTGCGGCGCCCGGCATGCCGGACCTGTTTCTCGAGCTGAAGCCGGTCAAGGCGATCGCGGCGCAGCCGCGGGTCGACGCGACCAGCGTCATCCTCAGCATCGGCGTCGAGGCGGAGACCCGCATCCTCTCCAGCAAGACGACGCCCAACTGTCCGTTTCCGGCACTGCTCGACATCGTGCCGCCGATCGAGGCCGGCAGCATGAACATCGGCGTGCCGATCGACCTGCCGTTCACCGAGGTCAACAAGATCATCAACGCGCAGTTGAAGGGGCGCACCCTGCCGGAGGACGGCAGTGGTCCCGTGGCGGTGACCGTGCGCGACGCAACGGTCGCGCCATCCGGCGACAGGCTGCTGATTTCGCTCGACGTCGACGCCAACACCAAGAGCTTCTTCAATTTCGGCGCGCAGGCGACGATCCATATCTGGGGACGCCCGGTGCTGGACCAGGAGAAGCAGATCCTGCGCCTGACCGACATCGAGGTCGCCGCGGAATCCGAGGCTGCATTCGGCCTGCTCGGCGCAGCCGCCCGCGCCGCCGAACCCTATCTGCGGACCATGCTGGCGGACAAGGCGAGCATCGACCTCAAGCCGTTCGCGGCCAATGCGAAGAGCAAGATCGAAGCCGCAATGGCAGACTTCCGCGGCGCCGGCGACGGCGTGAACGTCGACCTCGGCATCACCGATATCCGCCTGGTCGGTGTCGCCTTCGATAACGACACGTTGCGGGTGATCACGGAGACGGTCGGCACTGCGAACGTGACGGTGACGACACTGCCGACGCTGTGAGATGGCTGCCGGAGACGATGATGCACGCGTTCCGGGAACGTGTCGTCTCCGCTAGCTCTTGAAATCGACCAGCAGCGAGGACGAGGTGGACGACGACGAATTGCTGTTGCCGTTCGCGCCGTATGACGAGGACGCGGATTGCGACAGCGAATTCTGCAAGGCCTGCAGCAACTGCTGGAGCAGATCCGCAGCGCTGGTGCCGGAACTGGAGGTCGTGTCGCCCGACGACGCGCTGTCACTGGAGTCCGACGGCGGAGGCGGCGGCCCGCCGGGACCGCCGCTGGCGAAGGCATTGGAGAACACATTCTTCAGTTCGGTGGCCTGGTCGCTGGTCAGCTTGCCGCTGCTGACCTCGCCCGAGATCAGATCGTCGATCTTGGACTGCAGATCGCCGGGCTTGGCGCCGCCGCTGCCGGTGCTGCTGTCGGCGCCGCCCTTGAGAGCGGAATCGATGTCGTCGAGCGCTGTGGACAACGCACCCTGGTCGGCGGAGGAGATCTTGCCCGAGGAGACCTCCGTCTGCAGTTCTTTCTTCAGCAGATCGAGCGGCGACAGGTAACTGCTGGTGGATGCGGCCGAAATCGACGTCATTTTGAGCTCCGGACCCCGTCAAAACCTCCCATCACGGTAAGTTTGTATGCTTAATAAGACCTTGCCCGATCGGCGATCGGTGTTGCAGCATGTTGCGAGTCCAGACTCGGAAATATACTGAAACAAAAAGATCACGCGCGCGCCGTAGAATCATGAGCAAGGACTGACCAAAAGGATGTGTCATGGCCCCAGCCCCTCAAATTCTTGTCGTTGAAGACGATCGCGAGACCCGTGCGCTGATCGCGCGTTACCTGCGCGCCAATTCCTGCAATGTCGCCGTTGCCGCCGACGGGCGCGAGATGGACCGGCACCTGGCCGACAGCCGGGTCGACCTTGTGGTGCTCGACCTGATGCTGCCGGGGGAAGACGGCCTGAGCCTCTGCCGCCGGCTGCGCGCCAATTCACAAATGCCGATCATCATGCTGACCGCGCGCGGCGAGGACGTCGACCGCATTCTCGGCCTCGAAATGGGCGCCGACGACTACCTCGGCAAACCCTTCAATCCCCGCGAACTGCTCGCCCGCATCAACGCCGTGCTGCGCCGGCAGGCGGCCGCGCTGACCGCCAACGTGGCGAAGGGCGCCACCGCGCTGACGTTCCTGGGCTGGAACATCGATCTGCGGTTGCGGGAACTGCGCAATCCCGAAGGCGCACGCGTCGCCATCACCAGCGCCGAGTTCGACCTGCTGCAGGCCTTCTGCGAACGGCCGGGCCGGGTGCTGTCGCGCGACAACCTGCTCGACCTGACCCAGGGCCGCGCCGCCGGCTCGTTCGAGCGCAGCATCGACGTGCTGGTCAGCCGCATCCGGCGCAAGCTGGAACGTGACCCGGACCAGACCGGCATCATCAAGACCGTGCGCTCCGGCGGTTACCTGTTCACGCCCGAGGTCGAACCCGCGTGACCGCGGTGCGTAAACTGCTGGCGTTTCTGTCGTTCCGCCGTATCAGTGGCCAGATCGCGATGCTGATCACGGTCTCGCTGATCACGATCCACTTCATCATCACCGCCGTCTTCATTGTCCACCGAAAAAGCGAACCACCGCGTCTCGAACGCCCACGCCACGAGATCTCGACATTGGTGCAGCTGGTCAGCGCGACCCCTGCACCTGAGCGCGCGCATCTGCTCGACAACATCACCCACGCCTATCCGGAACTCGCGATCGAATTCACCGCGATCGATCCGGACAACGGCCGCAGCGAACCGCGCAAGCGGCCGCATGGCTATCCATTCCACCTTCCCGCCGGCTTCCACGTGTTCATGGTTCCCGGAACAGACGACCGGGTCGGCGTCCGCATGCCGGACGGGGCGCTGCTGACGGCACGGCTCGGCCCGGAGCGCTCGCCGCCGCTGTGGGGCGGGCCATGGATCATCACGCTGCTGTTCGTCATCGTCAGCATCACCCTGCTCGGCGTGTGGGCCGCACGCGCGCTGAGCACACCGCTCTCGGCATTCGCCAAGGCGGCGGAAAGTTTCAGCCTCAGCAGCGAGCCGGCGCCGTTGCCGGAAAGCGGTCCGGCGGAGATCCGCGCTGTCGCCAAGGCGCTCAACCGGATGCGCGAACGCATCATCACGCTGACCAAGGACCGCACCCGGATGTTCGCGGCCATCGGTCACGACCTGCGCACCCCGATCACCCGGCTGCGGCTGCGCTCCGAATTCATCGAGGACGAAACGCACCGCCACCAGATGCTCGGCGATCTCGACCAGATGCGATCGATGCTGGAATCGGTGCTGTCGTTCCTGCGCAACGATCACACCCTCGAGCCGATGACCCTGGTCGACCTGACCGCGATCCTGCAGCAGATCGGCGATCAGTTCGCCGATCTCGGCCACAAGGTGTCGTATCGCGGACCGGCACATCTCACGATCACCGCGCGCCCGGACGACCTGCATCGCGCCGTTACCAATCTGGTGGAGAATGCCGTCAAGTTCGGAGCCGTCGTCGTGATCGGCCTCTCGGTATCCGGCGACGGGGCCGTGATCGACGTGGAAGACGACGGCCCGGGCATCGACGATACGCGCAAGGCCGCGATGCTGGAGCCGTTCGTCAGGGGCGACGAGGCCCGCAACATGGACGAAGGCGGCTTCGGTCTGGGACTTTCGATCGCACAGTCCATCATCCTCGCCCATGGCGGCGTGCTGTCGCTGCACGATCGCAGGCCCCGCGGACTGACCGCGCGCATTATTCTGCCCCACGAAATCGAGCAGAAGTCGGCAGCGTAAGCGAGAGCCTTTTCCGTTCCGATAGAATCGGAACGGGGCTCTCGATTCTCGTTTGACGCGTTTTCTCCCCGCGAGCCGGTATCCGCTTCGCTGGAACGCTCTGGTCAACCATATCCCCATTCGACCCGCACCGGCACGCCGGTGACCGTGTTTTGCGCTTGCTGGCGGGCACGAAGCTGGGCAGGATCGCCGCCAACAAAAAACCTGCCCAAGCAATCCTTCCGAGGGAGACTGCCCGATGAAATCGTTGACGATCACCGCTCTTGCCGCCTCCGCTGCGCTCGCCGTATCGATGGGGGCCGCGCAGGCCCAGATCTCCGACGACGTAGTGAAGATCGGCGTGCTGACCGACATGTCGAGCCTCTATGCCGATGCCACCGGCAAGGGCTCGCTGATCGCGACCCAGATGGCGGTCGAGGACTATGGCGGCAAGGTCAAGGGCAAGCCGATCGAGGTGATCTCCGGCGACCACCAGAACAAGCCCGACGTCGGCGTGGGCATCGCCCGCAACTGGTTCGACAACGAGAAGGTCGATGCCGTGTTCGACGTCCCCACCTCCTCGGTGGCGCTCGCGATCCAGCAACTGACCCGCGACAAGAACAAGATCTTCATCAATTCCGGCGGCGGCACCTCGGACCTGACCGGCGTCGCCTGCTCGCCCAACACCGTGCACTGGACCTACGACACCTATGCGCTGTCCAACGTCGCCGGACGCGCCATGGTGCAGCGGGGCGAGGATAGCTGGTTCTTCATCACCGCCGACTACGCCTTCGGCGCGGCGCTTGAACGCGACGCCTCCAACGTGGTGAAGGAAACCGGCGGCAAGGTCGTGGGCAGCGTCCGCCATCCGCTCAATTCGTCGGACTTCTCGTCCTACCTGCTGCAGGCGCAGGCCTCGAAGGCCAAGGTGGTGGCGCTGGCCAATGCCGGCGGCGACACCACCAATGCGCTGAAGCAGGCCACCGAATTCGGCCTGACCAAGGGTGGCCAGAAGCTGATCGCGCTGCTGTTCGAAATCACCGACGCCTATGCCATCGGGCTGAAGGACGGCCAGGGCCTGATCGCCACCGACGCCTTCTACTGGGATCTGGACGACCAGACCCGCGCGTTCTCCAAGCGCTTCATGGACAAGGTCGGGCACATGCCGACCATGATCCAGGCGGGGCTCTATTCCGCTACCATGCACTATCTCAAGGCCATCGACGCCACCGGCACCGACGATACGGCCAAGGTGATGGCGCAGATGAAGGCGACGCCGATCCACGACTTCTTCGCCAAGGACGGCCGCATCCGCGAAGACGGCCGCATGGTGCACGAAATGCATCTGTTCGAGCTGAAGAAGCCGGAAGAATCCAAGTCGCCGTGGGATCTCTACAAGCTGCTGGCCACCGTTCCGGGCGACCAGGCTTTCCGTCCCCTCGACAAGGGCGGCTGCCCGCTGGTCAAATCGCACTAGGCCTTGCCGGCCCGGCACCGCGTCCCCACCCGGGGACGCGGTCGCAGCGTGTCATTTTCACGCAACCCTTGTTCCACCGGTACGCCCTGGAGGGCTGCCGAAGCGCGAGCTCCCCTTCCCGAATTGTCTGGGGGTGCCCTGGAGTTGGCTCGTAGTCGCCTTGTCAGGCTCGCCAAAACCGATACCCATTGTTACAGATTACGCGTTATGATCGCACCGCTTGTCGGTTCCCGATCCCTGATATTTTGAGCACTGCGTGTCGCGGTTTTTTCGATGACGTCCAGGGTTTCTTCGCTGCTCTTGTCAGTGGCACGGGCCGTGCGGGCCGCCATCAGGCCGCCGGCCGAGGAGGCGCGCCCCGCCCTTCCCCACACCGAAGAAACCTATCGCTGGCTGTTCGAGAATTCCGTCGACGGCATCTATGTCACCACGCCCGGCGGCGAGCTTCTCAACGCCAACCCGGCGCTGGCCCGCATGATGGGATATGCCAGTCCGCAGGAGCTGATCCACGCGGCCGACGACATCGCCGAGCGGGTCTATGTCGATCGCGGGGTCCGCGCCGAGTACCAGCGCCGCATGGAACGCGACGGCATCGTGCGCGAATTCGAGTACCAGGTCCGCCAGCGCGACGGCAACGTGCTCTGGCTGTCGGACAGCGCCGCCGCCGTGCGCGACGCGACCGGACGCATCATCCGTTATGAAGGCACCGTGCGCGACATCACCGCGCAGAAGTCCGCCGATGCCGCGCTCGCCGAAAGCCGCCAGCGTCTGCAGGAGGTGATCGACACCGTGCCGGCGGTGATCAACGTCAAGAACGCGGATCTGCGCTATGTGCTGATGAACCGCTACATGTCGGGGATCTTCAACATCGAGCCTGCCGAGGCGCTCGGACGCACCACCAGCGAAATCATGTCGCGCTATGGCGCCGCCAAGACCGACACCAACGACCGCCGGGTGCTGGACGGCAAGGCGGAGCTCGGCTTCTACGAGGAGGAATATCTCGATTCCAAGGGCATCTCGCGGCAGTGGATGGCCAACAAGGTGCCGATCTTCGACGACAACGGCAATCTCCGCTACATCGTGACCGTCGCGCTCGACATCGGCGACCGCAAACGCGTCGAACAGGAGATGCGGCAGGCGCGCGATGCCGCGGAGACGGCGCTGCGCGATCTCAAGGAAACGCAGAACTCGCTGGTCGAGGCTGAAAAGCTCGCCGCGCTCGGCCGCCTCGTCGCCGGCGTGGCGCACGAGGTCAACAATCCGGTCGGCATCAGCCTCACGGTCGCCTCTTCGCTGCTGCGCCAGAGCCGGTTGTTCGCCGAGGAGGTCGAACGCGGCGGCTTGCGCAAGTCGAGCCTCACCAACTTCCTCAACATGACCAACGAAGCCGCGACGCAGCTGATGGACAACCTGAACCGCGCCGCCGAGCTGATCCAGTCGTTCAAGCAGGTCGCGACCGACCGCAACTTCACCGAACGGCGCGAATTCGACATCCGCGAACTGACCGAGCAGATCATCACCAGCCTGCGCCCGGGACTGCGCCGGCAGAATGTCAACCTGACCGTGGAGTGCGAGCCCGGCCTGCTGCTCAACAGCTATCCCGGATCCTACGGCCAGATCCTGACCAACCTGTTCCTGAACGCGGTGATCCACGCCTTTCCCGAGGGGCAGCCCGGACAGATCGACGTCAAGGTGCGGGCCTCCGGCAGCGACGGCGTCGAAGTGCTGTTTGCCGACAACGGGCGCGGCATGTCACCGGAGGTGCGGCGCCACGCCTTCGATCCGTTTTTCACCACCCGCCGCAACCAGGGCGGCACCGGCCTCGGCCTGCATATCGTCTACAACATCGTCACCAACCGGCTGGGCGGCCGCATCGGCCTGGAATCCGCCTCCGGCGCCGGCACCCAGATCCAGATCGTGCTGCCCCGGGTGGCGCCATTCGATCGCGCCGCGGAGTAACCGCGTAAGCTACTCTCGAGCGGGATGACTTATCTTCGAATCGTCATCCCGCTCTATCTCTTTGTTTTGAGCATAATCTCCGCGCAAACGCTTGGCGTTTGCGCGAGGGAAAACCGGTACCCACTTTTCTGGATCATACTTTAGCCCCGCACGATCAAGACGATGCCGGAGACAACGGCGAATCCGAGCACGAACAGGCGCAGCCGCCGCTGATCGAGGCCGGCATGGGCAAGCCGGCTGCTCAATCCACCGACCACGACGGCGGGCAGAAGAAGCGCGGCAACCTCCGTCTGCGTGACGCTGATGCGCCCGGCGGCCGCCAGCAGCGCCAGCGACAACACTTCGCCGAGCAGGAAGCACAGCGCCACATTGGCGCGCTGGCTGGCGGCGGCGTGGTGCTGATAGACCAGCGCGAGCGGCGGCCCGCCGATCCCGGTCGCGGTTTCGGTAATGCCGGTGACCACCCCGGCGGTGGCGAATGCACCGCGGTTGGGCGTGAACGCCGGCGCGAACATCGAGGCCAGCGCCGCGAGCAGCGTCGCCGCTCCGACCAGCATGTTCAGGGTGGACAGCGCCACTGCAATCAGCACCCACAGGCCGAGGAATGTCCCGGCCACCCGCCCGGCCGTGATCCAGCCCGAGCCATTCCAGTCCAGCGCCGCACGCTCCCGCCATGCGACGAAAGCATTCAGCGGCAGCATCAGCAGCAGCAGGCCGCCGGGCAACAACTCGGGATATGTCAGCGCCAGCACCGGCCCGACGATGAGCGCGAAGCCGACACCGATCGCGCCCTGCACGAAAGCGGCGAATGCAATGACGACGGCGAGGCCGATGAAGATCGAACTGCTCACTGTCGGTCCCGCCGAACGGCCGCCATCGCCGTCGATCGATGCTGCATCGATTTCGGATGAACACGCTGGATCGGCGCACGCGCAACCGCATCGCGCGCCAGCATGGCGACCTGGCGCATCAGCGCACGGCCGTCCCAATCGACCGGCCAGCCCTGCCATAACCGCAGCCGGCCGCCGATCAAAACCGCGGCGATCTGATCCCGATTGCCGAACCGCACCAGTTCCCAGCTCAGGTCCCACGACGGGGTGAATTCCGGCACGTCGAGATCGACCAGCAAACAATCCGCGGCGCGCCCGATGGCGATCTCGCCGGTGGTTGCGCCGAGGCCGATCGCCTGCGCCCCCGCGCCGGTCGCGTGATCGAGCCAGGTCCAGCCGCCGCCACAGGATGAATCACCGATCGAGAGACCGAACGCCAGTCGCTGCGTCGCCTCGGCTGCATCGAGCAGCCGGAAGCCGTCGCAGCGCGTTCCGTCGGTTCCCAGGCCAAACCGGATCCCAAGGGATTGCATCAGCACCGCGGGCGCGACCGCATTGCCCTTCCACTGTGACGCCACCGGATTGTAGGCCACAGCGGTATCGGTGTCGCGCAGCATGGCCAGTTCACCCGGCGTGATCAGCGTCGCATGGGCGAGCAGCGCCTGCGGTCCGAGCGCGCCGAGACGATGCAGATGCTCGATCGGCCGCATTCCGCAGGCGACCAGCGACCGTTCGACGGCGACGAGATGCTCGTTGACGTGGGTCTGGAAGATCGCGCCGGCCTCCGCGCACAGCGAGGACACGCTCTTGAGCATGTCGTCGGACGCAACCTCGGGAATCGAAATCGCCAGCGACGGATGCACCAGTTCATGGCCGCTCCAGCGCGCGAGATGTTCGCGTGCCATCCGCATGATCGCGCGGCCGTCGCGCCCGAGATCGTTGCAGATGAAGCCGAGAACGCAGCGCAGTCCCGCCTCCTGCGTCGCCTGCGCGACGGCGGACGCATCGCCCTCGGCGCGCGTGCCTGCATCCACCACCGTGGTAAAGCCGCCGCGCAGCGATTCCAGCGCGGCCGCCTTGCTGGAGAGATAGATCATCTCCTCGTCCAGCACGCCTTCCATCGGCACCCAGATCCGCCGGAAAATCTCCGATGGTTCGCCGAACGCCAGCGCCTTGCCGAAGGATTGGGTCAGATGGGTGTGGGCGTCGATCAGCCCGGGCATCAGCAACATGTCCGGCGCCGCGACAGCCTGAAGATGGGGATATTTCATCGCCAGTTCGGCACTCGGCCCGATATCGCGAAACACGCCCCCGGAGATCAGGACACCGTGCCCGGCCACCGGGCCGTCCCGCAACATCAACTGCCCAGGGACCAGCAGGATCTCGGTCTCGAGGAGCCGCGCCTTGATGTCAGTCATGGTCCTGTTCCTTGAATCCGGCCCGTTGAACGATCATGCAACGGACGCGTCGGCGGCGGGCCGTGGTTCTGCAATGCCAGCGGCTTCGGCATGGGCGCCGACATGCTGAAAGGCGATGTTGAGCACCACCGCCGTGATCGTTCCCGCGGCGAGGCCATTGCCGAGCACCATCTGCACATAGAACGGAAACTTGCTGTAGATGCCCGGAACCAGAATCGGCAGCAGCCCCATGGTCAGGCCGCCCGCCAGCGTGAACAGATTGCCATGCTCGCGCAGATCGACCCGGCGCAGCATGTCGATGCCCATCGCCGCGATGATGCAGAACACGATCACCGCGGTGCCGCCGACCACCGCCCCCGGGATCGCATTGATCAGCCGCCCCAACGGCGCGAACAATGCAAGTATGATCAGGATGACGCCGCTGGCCGCCGTGACGAAGCGCGAGCGCACGCCGGTCGCCCGCACCACACCGATGTTTTCGCCGCTGGTGATGATCAAGGAGGTGCCAAGACATCCTCCGATCAACGAAATCAGCGCATCGCCACGGATCGTCTTCGGCACCTCGACGCGGACATCGATGTCCTTGCCGACCGCCTCGGCGATCGCGACCGTCTGGCCGGTGGCCTCCGCCATCGAAATCACGCTGAACACCAGCAGCGGAATCGCGGCAACGAGATCGAATTTCGGCACCCCGAACGGAAACAGCGCCGGCATGCTCACGACCGCGCCCGGCAGAACCGCATCGAACGTCATGATGCCGAATGCCATGGCGACGATCGCACCGGCCAGCAATCCAAGCAGCACCGCCAGCTGGCCGAGAATGCCGCGAAAGATCCGGGCGAACAGCAGGGTGAAGCCGACCGTGACCAGCGCCAGGTAGATATTCGCCGGCGCCGCGAAGTTCGGCGAGTTCGGCGCGCCGGTGATGATGCCGCCATACACCTTGACGAGGTTGATCGCGACCAGCAGCAGCATGACGCCGATCACGGCGCGCGGGAAATACTTCAGGCAGCGCGCGAACACCGGCAGCACCGCAAAATAGAACAGCCCGGTCAAGATCACGGCGCCGACCGCGGTCCGGATATCGGCCTGCTGGGCGGTGGTCAGGAAGATGACGGCAGGCGCGCCGCCGGGAACCATGATGAAAGGCAGCCGCGCGCCGAACTTCCAGGGCCCGTAGCTCTGCAGCAGCGTCCCCAGCCCACAGACCAGGAACGTCGCGCTGATCAGGTTGACGGTCAGCGCCGGCGAAAAATTGAGTGCCTTGCTGACCAGAAACACCGAGGTGATCGGCGAGGCGGCCATCACCAGCACATGTTGAAGACCCAGCAAGACCAGCTTGCGGGCAGGCAGGATTTCATCGACCGGCAGAACCTGTGCTTGCATGACGGCATCCCCAACGGACCGAGATTTAAGGGTTTGAATTCTCTCCAAGGCACTCCAAAAAACGCAAGTAACGCGTGACTAAATCGATTTACTCGGGCATAATGAAGATGTTTCCGGAGCGAGAGTCAATCGCCCCGCGGGATAAATTTGTCGGCGCCCTGCCGGTTCGCTCACGTCCGGGCGCGCCGGCAGTGCGCGAGGTATTGTCTGGAGATGCGAAAACCCCGTCCCAAGATCATCGACGTCGCAAAGGCCGCGGGCGTCTCGCCGGCCACGGTGTCGAATGCGTTGAGCGCCAACCGCCATGTCGATGCCGCGACGCGGGACCGCGTCCGCGCAGCCGCCGAACGTCTCGGCTATACGCCCGACCTGCGCGCCCAACGGCTGCGCACCGGCCGGGCGAACACCATCGCTATCCTGTCGTCGATGCCGTTTGCGGTCGCGGCCGGGCCGTCACGGCTTGGCTTCCTGATGGAGATCGCCGCGGTCGCGGCTGGCGTGGCGCTGGAAAACGGATTGGCGCTGGTGCTGGTGCCGCCCGCGGAAACCGCCCGGGTGCCGATCGAAAACCTCGACATCAACGGCGCCATCGTTGTCGAGCCCCTGGAAAACGATCCGGAGGTCGCCCGGCTGCGCAAACGCGGCCTGCCGGTGGTGACCATCGGTCGCCAGCCGATGGACAAACACGAACTCCCGTTTGTCGATCTTCAGTCGGCTGGCACCGCCCGCCTGATGCTGGAGCATCTGCACACCCAGTCCGCGCGCCGTGTCGCACTCGTGATCGGACAGCAGCGGCGCAATTCGTATCAGGAAACCGAACAGGAATATCAAGCCTTTGCGAGGAAGCACCGGATGCCGGACCACATCCTGCGCATCGATGAGACCGGCGGCGAAGCGGCGGGCCGCGAGGCCTGCCGGCGGCTGCTGACGGAGCATCCGGAGATCGATGCGCTGTGCATTCCCGTCGACGCCTTCGCGTCCGGCGCGGTGCTGGCCGCCGCCGATCTCGGCCTGCGCATTCCCGGCGACGTTGCGCTGGTCACGCGCTATGATGGCCATCGCGCACGCGAAAGCACACCAAAACTCACCGCGGTGAATCTGCACCTTCCCGACATCGCCGCAGCGGCGGTCAACCTGCTGCTCGGGCATTTGCAGGGCAGCCCCGGTGACCGCAGCGCCACCGGACCGCTCCCCGAATTGATTCCGCGGGAATCCTCGCTTCGTCGTCAGGATTGATTGAATGCTGGCATGGGATCCCGCTCGCGTTGCTTGCGAGCCGGAAAACGCTCAGATCAATTGGTGTTGATCTTCGGCGGCGCATCGCCCGCCGGCCGGGTGCGGACATGCACGACGGCCAGCTCGCTGCTGTAAACCCGGGTCCAGCCGTCGAGGTGGTCCAGCAGCTTCACCGAAGCCGCCGTCGGATGCTGCAACGTCGCATCGATGCGATAGGTGTCGAGCAGCCGGAAGAGCATGTTCGGGTCGCTCAACGACGTCGCATTGAAGTAGTCCATGAGGAAACGTTCCCCATAGAGTTCCGAGCGGCCGTCGGCGAAGGGACGCATGCCTGCCCAGATCATGGGACCGCCGAAGATATGGCCGTTGAGCACGCGTTCCGACTTGTGATCCTTCAATACGGCAAGCGCCTCCGCGTACAGTGCGTCGTACCCGGGCCGGACTTTCTTGGCCGACACGAACGCACCTGTAGCCACGAGGCCGATGGCAAGGATCATCACGGTGAGGGTGGCGGACCGTCGCGACGAAGCGCCGGTGGGCGGCGAGGATGCCGTCCAGCCAAACCGGTCCGCCAGCGGCGTCAGCAGGGCGATCGGCAGCAGCAGCACCAGCTGGTCGATGTTGCGGACGTGACTCAGCGCCATATACAGAAAGCCGAGCGTCAGCAGGATGCGTGGCGGCGTCAACGTCACACCGCAGTACAGCGCCGCCGCCAGCGACAACAGCAGGCAGGTCGCGAACAAATCCGGACGGCCGAAATTCACCGGCGCCCATTCCTGAAGACATGACAGCGCCTCGCCGAGCCCGAGAATTCGCTGCGCCGCCAGCAGTGAATTCCAGCCATAGGGCGTCAGGCAACAGGCCGCCAGCGTGCCGAGTCCGAACAGGATCCAGTGCACGGCAAGGGTCTTGCGTTGCGCAGCGTCGGCGTTCCACAGCGCGTCGAGTGCGACCGCGGGAACCAGCGCCAGGCCGAGCACGAAGCTGCCGTGCAGGTTGGTCCACAGCACCATCAGCGGCAGCAGCCAGAATGACGGCGCCGCGCGTCGATCGGAGGCGAAGATGAGGCCGCCGAACCAGGCGACCGTCACCGGCAGGGCCAGCATGTGGGGCCGCGCCAGAATGTGCGGCATCATCACCGAGAACGCGACGGCCGCTACGAAACAGGCATAGCCGCCCGACAGGCGCTGACTGAGAATGACCACCAGCAGTGCGAACGAGGCCGCAGCCGCCAGCGCGGTCAGCATGAGGACACCGCCCCAGCCGGCATGGTCGTAGGCGCCCGCAAACAGGACCTGCGACAGCCACGACGACGAGATCCAGGGCTCGCCCGCCTTGGTGAACGAATAGATGTCGACGTGCGGCATGGCGCGGTTGTCGACGATCCACTGCCCCACCTTGATTTGCCAGTAGGTGTCGGTGTCGAACAGCACCAGGTTGCTCTGAACCGTCACCAGCACGAAAATGCCCGCGGCCACCCAGGCCCATGCGGGCAACACCGCAAGAACCTGCGGAAGACGGCGCGCCAGATGATCCGGCTGGATATGGTCGGAGCTGGTGACACTCATGGGTTCGGGCTTTCGACGGACGCTGATGCAGCGCACGATGGGATCGGATCGCTTCGACGATCCAACCAGCCAAACCATAATTCCGGGTAAACCGGCCGCGCCATTCACGCTTCGAAGCCTCGCAACCCGTTGAAATGATAAATAAATGGCGATGAGGTCGCGCCTCGGCGGAGCCGCGCCGACGAAGGGTGCGGCGGCAATGCGGCGTGCCCCACCATCGCCACGAATGGCTGACACACCCCTGCGGAACTCGGAGGCGGCGCCTCCCCCCGGATGCGTTCGCAAGACACTTGATCACAAGACACTTGATCACAAGACACTTGGACCCGTTATGAGATTGCCCCAGACGATCGCCACCGGCCTCGCCTTGTCAGCGGCATTGGCCGTTGCAGAACCGGCATCGGCGCAGACCAGTCCCCAGAACAGCCCTTATGACGGGATCATCTCCAGCCAGGCCGCGGCCAACGGCGTTCCCGAAGCGCTGGTGCATCGCGTGATCGTGCGCGAGAGCAAGTACCACCCCAATCTGGTCGGCCGCGGCGGCGCCATCGGGTTGATGCAGATCAAGCTCGCGACCGCACGCGGGCTCGGCTACGCCGGCACCGCCGAGGGCCTGCGCGATCCCGAGACCAACCTCACCTATGGCATTCGTTACCTCGCCGGCGCCTATCGCACGGCGAACGGCAATCACAACCGCGCGGTGTCCTATTATGCCGGCGGCTATTATTACGCCGCCAAGCGCCAGCGAAAAATGCCGTTGCAGCTCCATGTGATGGACGAGCCGCGATAGGCCATCCGCGCTGAGCAACCGGCAGGAGATATGCCGGCACCGCCGCAGGCCATTCTCGTGCCGGCATTGACGGAGGTCCCCTGCAGGTTCCAGGTTCGGGCCCGTATTCCGGACAGGTTGATCATGATGCGAAACTGGATCGCGGCATCTCTCGTCGTGCTGGCGTCAATCTTCGCCAGCAACGATACGGCCCGGCCTGCGGAGGATCCGCTCAGCGGCACCAGCCTCTACAGCGATGTCCAGCACTATGCATCGCTCGGTATTCATCGTTTCGGCACCTACACCGATCGCAAGACCACCGACTGGATCGCCGACGAGCTCTCGAGCGCCGGACTGAAGACCGAATTCCAGACCTTTTCGCTGGGCAAGCAGTACCTGCTCGACCAGGCCAGCGTCACGTTCGGGAGCGAGACGATCCCCGCGCTGCCCTTCTGGTGGCCGCCGCAGGAGAAAGCCTCGTTCGCCCTGACGGCGCCGCTGGCCGGCGACAATGGCGACGCCGGCGGCCATATCGTCTGGCTCCGGCTGCCGAGCGATCGCACGGCCTATCTCAACGCCACCCACCGCAACGCCATCAAGACCGCGGCCGCGCGGTCGCCGCTGGCGATCATCGTCACCATCGACAATCCCGGCGAGGACATCTACGCCTACAATGTGGCGCAGGACGATGCGCCGTGGCCGGTGCCGGTCATCATCGTCGCGGCCAGCGCGCAGGCCGCGCTGGACAAGGCCCGGCACGGCGGCACACCCGTCACCATCGATGTCAGAGGACGCTACGCCGCCGATGTCGAGGGCCGCAATGTGGTGGCGCGGCTCGATCGCGGCGCCGACAAGACCATCGTGGTCTCGACACCGACGACGGGCTGGTTCACCTGCGGCTGCGAGCGCGGCTCCGGCATCGCCGGCTTTCTCGCCATGGCGCGCACCTTCGCCATCATGAAGCCCGACGTGAACTTCGTGTTCGTCGCCACCGCCGGCCACGAGATCGGCCATGGCGGCATGGAGGTGTTCCTGCACAACCAGCCGCCGCCGCCGGACAAGACGCTGGCCTGGATCCATTTCGGCGCATCGATCGCCTGCTATGACTGGCGGAAGACCGAGAGCGGATGGACCACGGAAAAAACCGTCGATCAGCGTCGCGCCATGATCTCAAGCAGCACCGCGGCGGATCTCACCCAGGCCGCGTTCAGCGGCCAGCCGTTCGTCCGCGTCACCGCCAGCGGACCGCCGCCCGGCGAACTGCGCGACATCTATGCCGCCGGCTACAGGAACTTCTTCGGCATCGCCGCCGGCCATCGCTTCTTCCACACCCCGGCCGACACCGCGGCCACCACCGGGCCTGAAGCGCTGGAACCCGTGGTGCGCGGATTCGCGCAGGCGATCGCGACCATCGTGGAGCGGGGCGATGCGGCGTTTACGCAGGGCGCCGCAAAGCCGTAACGCCGACGGACAGCGGCTTCACTCCGCCGCCTTCGCGCTCTTCATCCCGAATGCGCGTGTCGGCGCGGGAAACCCGCAGGACGTGCCGTCGGTGATCTTGACCTGGTCCTCCCATGGCAGCCGGAACGTGCCCGCCACCATGTCCTGCATGAAGGTGTAGGGACAATCCATCGCGCCGCCCTTCACGGCAACGTAGCCGCGATGCCAGAGCTGATAGATGTTGTTCTCGACACCCCAGTGGATGCGCGCCTCGCGCACCAGATCAGGGCGCACTTCGGCGGTGATGATCTCGTCGACACGCCCCGTGGTGCCGTGGGCCATGACGGTGCCGTCGAAATTCACGATCATGCCCTCGCCCATGGAGTCGAACGAGCCGTCGGAACCGCACATGCAGACGTTGGCGGTGATCATCAGGTTCTGGAACGCATTGGCCTGGTTGGTGAAGCGCCACGAGTCGCGGATCGGCGCGGTGTAGCCGGCGGTGCGGATCATGATCTCGGCGCCCTTGTAGGCGCACTCCCGCGCCATCTCCGGGAACATGCCGTCATGGCAGATGATCAGCGCGATCTTCGCGCCCTTCGGCCCCTCGATCACCGGGATGCCGATATTTCCCGGTTCCCACGGCTCGACCGGAATCCAGGGATGAAACTTGCGATAGTAAAGCTTGAGCTCGCCCTGATCGTCGATGATCAGGCCGGAATTGTAGGGATTGCCGTCGGGGTTGAACTCCATGATGGAGAAGCAGCCCCAGATCCTGTTGTCGACGCACGCCTGCTTGAAGGCTGCGACCTCCGGGCCGTCGAGCCGGCACATGATCTCCGGGTTGGTATCCATCGACAGGCCGTGCAGCGAATATTCCGGGAATACCACCAGGTCCATGGTGCCGAGATTGCGCCGCGCCTTGCCGACCATGGCCACGATCTTGTCGGTCTGCCGCGCCAGATCCGCCTTCGTCGCCACCACCGGCAACTGCAGCTGCACCAGTCCGATGACGACGCCGTTCGGCGATTTGTTCAGGCCACCAAGACCGCTCATGACGCAAGCCTCCTCTGTGTTTTTTGCCGGTGTGTTCTGCGCGGTGGTTTGTGCGCCGCATCAATCACGCGCGCCAATGGAACGACACGAGCAAAGCCGATATTTACGCGCGGCTAAAGGCAATATTTCAGGCGTCGCGTTGCCCATTTCCGCATCCCCTCGGCGATGACGCAGTCATCGCGAGACAGCGCGACATTCCGGTCAATGGCCCGTGCGGTTGACCTTTTGTGACAGCGCACTATTATCAAGCCTTGTTCCGAGGGGGGCTCCGACATGGAGCTGAGATACCGCAAATGGCGCGGTGACCCTTTGAACCTGATCCGGGTCATGCCGGCGAAGGGACAGGGATGCTTCAGACGTCTTCCATACGCGATTCCGCGACCAATCATCCGAACGTCGACATCATCGGTGCAGGCATTGCCGGCACGTGGCAGGCCCTGCTGCTGGCCAAGGCCGGCTGCAAGGTCACGGTATACGAGCGCGACAGCGCGGCCATGACGCAGGCGACCAGCCACATGGCCGGCGGCATGCTGGCGCCATGGTGCGAGAGCGAATCGGCCGAACCCGTGATCACGCGACTTGGCGCTCGCGCGCTGGATCTGTGGCGCGCGGAACTGCCGGACACCCCGTTCAACGGATCGCTGGTGCTGGCGCATCCGCGCGACCGCGCCGATTTCGAGCGCTTTTCCCGGCTGACCACCCACCACCAGCGCCTCGGCGCCGACAGTATCAATCAGCTCGAACCCTCGCTCGACGGCCGCTTCCGCGACGCCTTGTTCTTTCCGGACGAGGGCCATGTGGAGCCGCGCCGCGTGCTGCCGCTGTTACATGCGCGGCTCGCCGCGATCGGCATCGACATCCGCTTCGAGACCGAACGCAGCGACGAGGCCAACCACATCGTGGTCGACTGCCGCGGCCTGAGCGCACGCGACAACCTGCCCGGCCTGCGCGGGGTCAAGGGCGAGATGATCGTGGTCGAGACCGACGAGATCGCGCTGTCGCGCCCGGTGCGGCTGCTGCATCCGCGCTGGCCGCTTTACATCATTCCACGCGAGAACAACCGCTTCATGATCGGCGCCACCTCGATCGAAAGCGAGGACCGCGGCGTCAGCGTGCGTTCGGCGCTGGAATTGCTGAGCGCGGCCTACGCCGTGCATCCGGCGTTCGGCGAGGCGCGGATTGTCGAGTTCAGCGCGGGACTGCGCCCGGCATTCGCTGACAACCTGCCGCGCATCGACATCAAGGACAACACCATCGCCGTGAACGGGCTCTACCGTCACGGCTTCCTGCTGGCGCCGGCGCTGGCGGAACTGACCGCGGCCTATGTGGTCAGCGGCGACATCGACAATGAGGTGATGCGATGTTCCTGATCGTGAACGGGGAGCGCCGCGAGACCACGGCGACCCGCGTCGACGCGCTGCTCGGCGAGCTCGACTACGAAGGCAATCATCTGGCCGTGGCAGTGAACTACGACGTGGTGCCGCGCACGCGCTGGGCGGAGACGACACTGAATGACGGCGACCAGGTGGAAATCCTGACGCCGCGACAGGGTGGGTAGTTACGATGGTGAAATTCTACGACACCGAATTCTCCTCGCGGCTGTTGATCGGCACGGCGCTCTATCCCTCGCCGGCGATCATGCAGCAGGCCATCAAGGCGTCGGGGTCGCAACTGGTCACCGTGTCGGTGCGGCGCGAGAGCGCAGGCGGCAAGACCGGCGACGCGTTCTGGTCGCTGATCCGCGAGCTCGGCGTCACCGTGCTGCCCAACACCGCCGGCTGCAAAAGCGTGCGCGAGGCCGTGACCACCGCCAAGCTGGCGCGCGAACTGTTCGGCACCGCCCGCATCAAGCTGGAAGTGATCGCCGACGACGAAACCTTGCAGCCCGACGTGATCGGCCTGGTCGAAGCCGCCACCATTCTGATCAAGGACGGCTTCGAAGTCTTCCCGTATTGCACCGAGGACCTCGGCGTGGCGCAGCGGCTGGTGGATGCCGGCTGCCGCGTGGTGATGCCCTGGGCCTCGCCGATCGGCAGCGCGCGCGGCATCATCAATCGCGACGCGCTGATGCTGCTGCGGCAGCGGCTGCCGGATATCGCGCTGGTGGTCGATGCCGGCATCGGCGCGCCGTCCCACGCCGCGGAAGCGCTCGAACTCGGCTTCGACGCGGTGCTGCTCAACACCGCCGTGGCCAAGGCCGCCGATCCCGTTGCGATGGCCAACGCGTTTCGTCTGGCCGTCGATGCCGGCCGCACCGGTTTCGAGGCAGGCCTGATGGGCCCGCGCGACTTCGCTTCTCCCTCAACCCCAGTCATCGGGACACCTTTCTGGCATGCCGTATCCTGACCGTTTTTATCCCGTCGTCGACACGCTGGCCTGGGTGAAACGCCTCACCGCGCTCGGTGTCGGCACCGTGCAACTGCGGGCCAAGAATTTGAACGACGCCGATGCACTCGCGCTGGTGCGCGAGGCGCACGCCATTACCCGGGGCACCGACACCAAGCTCGTGGTCAACGACTACTGGCGCGCGGCAATCGAGGCCAAAGCCGACCATGTCCATCTCGGACAGGAAGATCTGGCGGAGGCCGACGTCAAGGCGATCCGCGCCGCTGGCCTCACGCTTGGACTCTCCACCCATGACGACGAGGAACTGGAGACCGCGCTGCGCCACGCCCCGGACTATGTCGCGCTCGGGCCGATCTATCCAACCACGCTGAAAGCGATGCGCTTCGCGCCGCAAGGCGTGCCGAAGATCAGCGAGTGGAGCAAACGCGTCGGCAAGATCCCGCTGGTGGCGATCGGCGGCATCAAGCTCGAACAGGCCGGACCCATTTTTGCCGCCGGTGCGGATTCCATCGCCGTCGTCAGCGACGTCACCCAGAATGCCGATCCGGACGCGCGGGTGCGCGCCTGGCTCGATCATGTTTCAGAAGCTGCTTAAGACATACGACTTCGAGCATGATCCCAAAAAGTGGAAACCGGTTTTTGGATCAGATCATGCTCAATCAAACAAGGAGGACGCCATGAACATTCGCTCCAATCCCGACAAGACCCTTCCCGCAGTGACCACCGGCCCGATGTCCTCGTCACGGAAGTTCTATTCGGTGCCGGAAACGGCGCCCGATCTGCGCGTCCCGCTGCGCGAAATCATCCTGTCGGAAGGCGCCGGCGAGCCGAACCTTCCGGTCTATGACACCTCCGGCCCCTATACCGATCCGGACGTGCTGATCGACGTCAATTCGGGTCTTGCGCGCACCCGCACCGCCTGGATCAGGGAACGCGGCGGTGTCGAGGAGTATGAGGGCCGCGTCATCAAGCCGGAAGACAACGGCAATGTTGGCGCATCGCACGCCGCGAAGGCCTTCAACGCCTATCACAAGCCGCTGCGCGGCCTCGACGGCCAGATGATCACCCAGATCGAGTTCGCCCGCGCCGGCATCATCACCAAGGAGATGATCTACGTCGCCGAGCGCGAGAACCTCGGCCGCAAGAAACAACTGGAGCGTGCCGAGGCCGCACTGGCCGACGGCGAAAGCTTCGGCGCATCGGTGCCCGCCTTCATCACTCCTGAATTCGTGCGCAGTGAAATCGCGCGGGGACGCGCCATCATTCCCTGCAACATCAACCATGGCGAACTCGAGCCGATGATCATCGGCCGCAACTTCCTGACCAAGATCAACGCCAACATCGGTAACTCGGCCGTGACGTCGTCGGTGGAGGAAGAGGTCGACAAGATGGTGTGGGCGATCCGCTGGGGCGCCGACACCGTGATGGACCTCTCCACCGGCCGCAACATCCACACCACCCGCGAATGGATCCTGCGCAACGCGCCGATTCCGATCGGCACCGTGCCGATCTACCAGGCGCTGGAGAAGGTGGACGGCGATCCGGTCAAGCTCACCTGGGAAGTCTACAAGGACACCTTGATCGAGCAGTGCGAACAGGGCGTCGACTACTTCACCATCCACGCCGGCGTGCGCCTCGCCTATGTGCCGCTGACCGCCAACCGCGTCACCGGCATCGTCTCGCGCGGCGGCTCGATCATGGCGAAGTGGTGCCTGGCGCATCATAAGGAGAGCTTCCTGTACGAGCGCTTCGACGAGATCTGCGACCTGATGCGCAAGTACGACGTGTCGTTCTCGCTCGGCGACGGCCTGCGCCCGGGATCGATCGCGGACGCCAACGACCGCGCCCAGTTCGCCGAACTGGAGACGCTGGGTGAACTGACCCAGAAGGCGTGGGCGAAGGGCTGCCAGGTGATGATCGAAGGTCCGGGCCACGTGCCGCTGCACAAGATCAAGATCAACATGGACAAGCAGCTCAAGGAGTGCGGCGAAGCGCCGTTCTATACTTTGGGCCCGCTCACCACCGACATCGCGCCGGGCTATGACCACATCACCTCGGGCATTGGTGCGGCCATGATCGGCTGGTTCGGCTGCGCCATGCTCTGCTATGTCACCCCGAAGGAGCATCTGGGCCTGCCCAACCGCGACGACGTCAAGGTCGGCGTCATCACCTACAAGATCGCGGCGCATGCCTCCGATCTCGGCAAGGGCCACCCGGCGGCGCAACTGCGCGACGATGCGCTGTCACGCGCCCGCTTCGACTTCCGCTGGCAGGACCAGTTCAACCTGGGCCTCGATCCCGACACCGCCATGGCCTATCACGACGAGACCCTGCCGAAGGAAGCCCACAAGGTGGCCCACTTCTGCTCGATGTGCGGCCCGAAATTCTGCTCGATGAAGATCACCCAGGACGTGCGCGACTACGCCGCCACGCTGAATGATCCGAATTCGATCGGCATGTCGATATCAGGCACCATCGCGGATGGGATGGCGGAGATGAGCCAGAAGTTCAGGGATATGGGCGAGCAGCTCTATCTCGACGCCGGCAAGGTGAAGGAAAGCAACAAGGCGCTGTGAGGCGCGAGCCAACCTCCATTGATCTCAAGTCAAACGCGCGGCCCTGGCCGCGCGTTTTGCGTTTCTGTAATTTTCAAATCGGCGCGTTGCGACCACAGATAACGCGCTCCCTCTCCCCGCCTTTGCGGGGAGAGGGTTGGGGTGAGGGGCAAATCAAAGGTACAGAGCGCGCGGTGATGCCCCCTCACCCGGATTGCTACGCAATCCGACCTCTCCCCGCAAGCGGGGCGAGGTAAAGCGGCAGGCTCGGAGAAACCGATTCAACCAACTTCAACATGTTTCACCCAAATCTCACCCTCGACCGCTCCCTTGCTTTCTCCGCCTCGATCTCGCGATCCTTTGGCGGCGCCTGGGTGTGCAACGAATTCAGAAGCCGCCGCGCGGCGTCACTGACCTCGATGACGGCGCGGTTGAACGCCTCGGTATTCTCCTGCGACGGCTTGTTGAAGCCGGACAGCTTGCGCACGAACTGCAGCGCCGAGGCGTGGATCTCCTCCCGCGTCGCGGGCGGTTCGAAATTGAACAGGGTCTTGATGTTGCGGCACATCGTCCGTCTCCCGCACTCGCTATAACAGCCATCATAATAAAACAGACATGTGTGGCAACTCGGCGATGCCGCACGACCGGCCCGGTGCAACGCACACGCGCTTGACGAGGGTGTGGCCCAACGCGAAGATCACGGCCACCAACGTGCATCAGCGCGAAGCCATCCAGCCGGAGCCTCCCCCATGTCCAGACTGCTTGCCGCGACGCTCGCGCTCGGTGTCCTTGCCCCGGCCGGCGCATGGGCGGATGCCAAAGCAAACGATGTCAAAACCGACTGCGGCTCCCTGACGAAAAAGGAGATCGCCGCCACCGTGATGTCCCGCCCGACGCGTGGCGCCACGATCACCTCCGCCGAGTTTATCGCAGCCGACGCGCCGGACAATATCAACGGTGCGTTCTGCAAGGTTCTGGGTGCGATCCATCCCGTCGATCCCAGCGCGCCGGACATCAAATTCGAAGTCAATTTGCCCGAGAACTGGAACGGCAAGGCGCTGCACTATGGAGGCGGCGGCTACAACGGCAATCTCGTCACGGGACTGCTCAACACGCGCTTCTTCAAGCCGGGCGTCGCGACGCCGCTGAAGCGCGGCTATGTGACGTTTGGCAGCGATTCGGGCCACCAGAGTCCATCCGTCGCCGACGGCTCGTTCGCACTCAACGCCGAATCCCTGGTCAATTTCGGCGGCGACCAGCTGAAGAAGACACACGACGTCGCGCTCAACCTCATCGCAGGAATCTACCAGCGCAAGCCCGAACGCGTCTATTTCTTCGGCAACTCCCAGGGCGGACACGAAGGCTTCCTCGCCGTGCAGCGCTGGCCGCAGGACTATGACGGCGTGGTCGCAATCCATCCGGTCTATGATTTCGTGCCGCTGCAGATCGACGGCAATGCACTCTCGCGCGCGATGTACAATCCGGACGGCGGCTGGCTCGATCCGGCCAAACTCAAATTACTGCAGGGCTCCGTCATGAAGGCTTGCGATGGCCTTGACGGCGCCGAAGACGGCGTCATCAGCAATGTCGCGGGCTGCGCTGCAACGTTCAGGATCGCCGCCCTGCGCTGCGCCGAGGGCAAGGACACGGGCGACGATTGCCTCTCGGACCAGCAGATCAAATCCGTCGAGGCCATCAACGCACCGATCACGTTCGGCTTCGCGCTGCAGGGCGGCGTCTCGTCGTTCCCGCGCTGGCCGATCCTGGAGGGCGCGGACTGGACGGGCCTGTTCGGCTTCGGCACCCGGCCCAAGCCGGCCAATCCCCCGGAAGCCCTGAAGGATTTCGGGCTGACAGTGCTGTCCGATGCGGCCATGCGCTACATGGTGCTGAGGGACAAGGACGCCGATCCCCTGCAATTCGATCCGGCCAAGAACCAGGCGCGGCTGCGCGAACTGTCCGACATGCTCGATGCCAGCGACGACGACATCTCCGCCTTCAAGGCGCGCGGCGGCAAGCTGCTGCTGATGCATGGCAGCGTCGATTCGGCGGTGCCGCCGGAAAATACCATTGGCTACTACAAGCGGCTGGTGACCCGCTTCGGCCAGCCACCGCTCGATGACTTCGTACGCTTCTACATTGCACCGGGTTTCGGCCACGGCACCGGCCAGTTCGTGGTCGGCTGGGATGCCCTCGGCGCGCTCGAGCGTTGGGTGGAGAACGGCGAAGCTCCCGGCCCACAGGTGATCGTCGACACCAAGGATGGCAACCGCAACCGGACACGCCCGCTGTGTGTCTATCCCGGTTGGCCGAAATACGTGAGCGGTCCGGTCGATGACGCCGGCAGTTTCACCTGCGTATCCCAATAGGCGCTGGGCAACGGGCTGCAGCTATCGCAACCGGCTACCCGATGCTAGTCTGACCGCGCCACGCGGAGACCACGCATGTGACTGACCTCGCCACCTCCGACCTCGCCAGAATTTACCCCGCGCCGACCGAGCGGGTGATCGCCAAGCAGCGCCCAACCATCGACGAACATTCGGCGAAGTTCATCGCCATGTCGCCGTTCTGCGTGCTGGCAACCGCCGGGCCGGACGGCACAGTCGATGCCTCGCCGCGCGGCGGCGGCGTGGGCTTCGTTCACGTCAACGGCGAGAACGAGCTCTTGATGCCCGATCGCGCCGGCAACAACCGGATCGACAGCTTCAAGAACATCCTCGCCGGCTCGGGCTATGTGCAATTGATCTTCTTCGTGCCGGGCATCGACGAAACGCTGCGGGTCGGCGGCCACGGCACGGTGTCGGCGGAGCCGGCGCTGCTGGCCGCGATGGAGGAGTTCGGCAAGCCGCCACGCGCGGTGCTGCGCGTCGCCGTGCGCGAAGCGTATCTGCATTGCGGCAAGGCGCTGATGCGCTCCAAACTGTGGTCGCCGGAGAGCCGGGTCGAACGCGCGGTCTATCCCAGCATTGCCGAAGTCATCCACGCCCAGACGTCGCTCGGCGCGCCGGAGCCGCAGGCCGAGGTCGAGGCGCGCTACAAGACGCAACTCTAACCCTTTTCAACAACGGGGAACTTGACGTCGCTGCGCCCGTTGCCCCTCGCACCAACAAAGGCAGGTCAGACATGTCCAGGGTCGAGTACAGGATCGTCGAACATGACGGTGGCTGGGCCTACAAGGCCGGGGACGTTTTTTCCGAGGCCTTTGCCACTCACGCCGCAGCGCTTGCCGGCGCCCGGCGCGCGGCCGCCGAACAGCGCGTGCCCGGCCGCACGGAAGTCATCCAGTACGAGGATGCCGACGGCAAATGGCACGAAGAGAGCGCGCGTGGCGACGATCGTCCCTCGACCGACATCGTCGACAAGCCATAGCGCTGGCCGGCCGCGGCCGCTGGGGCACTCAACGATGAACGCTGCACCCGCTGGTGCCCCCCTGTCATCCGGCCACGCACGCGCCGCGATGCGCTGGATCATCGCGGCGTTCTACACGGCGGCGGCGATCGCCCATCTCGTTGCGCCCGACACATTGCTGCTGATCACGCCATCATGGGTGCCGTTCGCACCGCAGGTGATCTTTCTTACCGGCCTGTTCGAGATCGCGGCATCCGCCGCATTGCTGACCAAGCCGCTTCGTTTCTGGGCCGGGATCGCAATGGCGGCTTACGCGATCTGCGTCTGGCCGGCCAATATCAAGCATGCGATCGACGGCATCACACTGCCGCACATCCCCGATAGCTGGCTCTATCACGCACCACGACTGGCGCTGCAACCGGTGATCGTCTGGTGGGCGCTGTATTGCGCCGGCGTGATCGACTGGCCGTGGCGTCGCAACACGGCGGAGACGTACCGGCCATGAAGCAGCCGAGCAATTCAGCGGTGCTGGCGGCACTGTTGTCGTTCAACGGCGGGTTCGTCGATGCCGCCGGGTTCTTCGGCCTGCAGGGATTGTTTGTCGCCCATGTCACCGGAAACTTCGTCACCCTGGGCGCCGCGCTGGTCCACGGCAGCCACGGCATCATCGGCAAGATCCTCGCGCTGCCCGAGTTCATTCTCGTGGTCGCGCTGGCGCGGATGCTCGGCAGCGCCATGCGGGCGCGGCAATGGCCGTCGCTGCGGGTTCTGCTGTTCACCAAGGTGGCGTTGCTGATCTGCTTCTGCGCTCTCGCCGTCGGATACGGCCCATTCCCGGATCCCAACACTCCGGCCGCGCTGCTCACCGGCTTCAGCGGCATCGCGGCCATGGCGGTGCAAAACGCCGTGCAGCGCGTTCATTTCGCAAGCCTGCCGCCGACCACGATGATGACCGGCACCACCGTGCAGGCGACGCTCGACGCGGTGGATCTGCTGACAGGCGCGGAACCCGCACAGGCCGCCATTGTCCGCGCCCGTTTTGGCCGGCTCGTGCTGACGCTGGTGTGCTTTGCCGCAGGCTGCGCTGCGGCCGCAACACTCTATGCCTATGTGGGGTTTTGGTGTCTTGTGGTTGCCGTGCTGGTGGGGGCCGCAGCCGCAATGACCCGTATCGAGAACCCTGTTCCCTGAAGCTGCAATTTCGGTGTTGTCCCCACATGCGCGGGTGGCGTGAATTGAACCCGTCACATTTCCTCTGATAAGAGACCCCATCAACACGCGGAGGTGAGACGTGGCAGACGACGACGCAACGACTGGACGCGTGGGCCGAGCGGGTCCGCAGGGCAAGCCCGGACCGAAGGGCCCCCCCGGAAACGCCGGCTCGCCGGGCAAGCCCGGTCCCCAGGGACATATCGGCAAGCGTGGCCCGGATGGCCTGCGCGGCAAGGAAGGCCCGCAGGGCAAGCCAGGCGCCCAGGGCGCGGCCGGCCCACAGGGACGGCGCGGCGAAGCCGGTCCCCAGGGCCCGGCCGGAAAAGACGGCAAGGATGGCAAGCCCGGAGCGAACGGCCTGCCCGGCGCAGCCGGCCCGCAAGGCGCCCAGGGTGAACGCGGCGGCCGTGGCGAAGCAGGCCCTCGCGGCGAAGCCGGACCGCCCGGCACGCTGCCCTCGTTCGAACAGATCGTTCCGTGGCTGCATCTCATCTTCAAAGAGTGGGACGCATACCGGAAGGCCGAGGAGCAGAGGGAACGCGAGGCGCGCGAAGCCGAGGAACGTGCGATCCGTGAACGCGAGGAGCGCGATCGTGCCGCGCTGGCGGAAGCCGAAGCCGCGCTGCATGACGGTGATGCGGACGACGACGCCGAGGAGGATGACGACGATCATCACGGCAAGAAAAAGAAACGCAAGCACAAGAAGGACAAGTGAGCGGGGGTGGAGCTTTCGTTCGAATTCCGCGCATCTTCCGTACGCTCCGTCATGCCCGGCCTTGTGCCGGGCATCCACGTCTTCACGGTATCGCAACAAGTAAGGCGTGGATGGCCGGACCAAGTCCGGCCATGACGGCATTCATCGCGGCAACGCGGTGCCTTTAACAAACCCTCACTTGTACTTCGCGTCTCGCTCCAGCAGTTCGATCGAGATGCCCTGCGGGCCACGGATGAAACAGATGCGGATGCCGGGGCGAATGTTGTGGGGCTCGGCGGTGAAGGTCACGCCCTTGGCCTTGAGACCAGCAGCCACGTCATCGATATCCTCGACCGCAAGCCCGAAATGATCGAGGCCCTGATGCGGGGTCACCGGTGGCGGATTGACGCCATCGCCCGAGGCCACCGGCGCAAGAAAGATCATTCCGCCACCGAGCTTCAGGTCGGTACGGTTGGGTGAACGGATGATCTCCGCACCCAGCATGGTCTCGAACCATTGGGCGGTTGCCTCCACATCCGGCGTGCGCAGGTGAATGTGGTCCCATTTGATCTTCGGCATTGCGGCGCGGTCCGACATCGGTTGGTCTCCGGGTTGTTCTCTTGCTTGAAATCGGGAACAGCTTGATTGAACCCGAAACAGCGGAAATTCCAGTCTTTATTTTGATGCGTTTTGTTCGCGCGAACGGGTATTCACCTCGCTCGAAAACGCTATCATCGAACCACTGCCGTGCGAAGGAGACAACCGATGCAGACGCTGATCCCACTTGCAGAAATAATTGCCGCGCGGCTGATCGAACGCGGAGAGACAGTGGGCGTCGGGGAATCCTCCACGGGCGGGCTGATTTCGGCCGCGCTGCTGGCGGTGCCCGGCGCGTCGGCCTACTTCCGTGGCGGCGGCGTGATCTATACGCCCCGCGCCCGCGCCGCTTTGGTCAACATCACCAAGGAGGAGATGGAGGGCATGCGTGCCTCGACCGAGCCTTATGCTCTGCTGCTGGCGCGGAAGACCAGGGATCTGCTCGGCACCACCTGGGGCCTGAGCGAAACCGGCGCCACCGGCCCGAGCGGCAACCGCTATGGCGACGCTGCCGGGCATTCCTGCTCGGCGGTGGTTGGGCCAACAGAGCGGGCCATGACCATCGAGACCGGCAGCGCCGACCGGCAGGCCAATATGCGCACCTTCGCGCTGCGGGCGCTGCAACAGTTTGCCGAGGTAATCGGCGCAAAGTAATCGTGGACAAGAGGTGGCCACATCGCCCGCGACGGCCCGAAATATCCACCGCCGCGCGATGCGAAACGGCATCGCATTGCCTATATCGACCCCATCACTCATCACGAGCCGGATCCAATGACTGAAAAATCCTCCCTCTTCCCGCCGGTCGCCGAGCGCCGCCCCCACGCCGTGACCCATCACGGCATCACCGTGGCCGACGACTATGCGTGGCTGAAGGATGCGAACTGGCAGGAGGTGCTGCAGGATCCTTCGGGACTGGCGCCGGACATCCGCGAATATCTCGAGGCGGAGAACGCCTATACCGAAAGCCAGCTCGGCCACACCCACGCCTTGCAGAGGACGCTGGTCGCCGAGATGCGCGGCCGCATCAAGGAGGACGATTCCACCGTCCCGTCACCGGACGGTCCGTTTGCCTACTTCCGCAAGTTCCGCGACGGCGGCCAGCATCCGCTGTTCGCGCGGCAGCCGCGCGCGGGCGGCGAGGCGCATGTCATCCTCGACGGCGATCAACTGGCCGGCCAATCGAAATTCTTCCAGTTCGGCGGCGCACGGCATTCCCCGGATCATGCGCTGGAGGCGTGGAGTTCCGATGATCGCGGCTCGGAATATTTCACCATCCGCATCCGCGACTGGGCCACGGCCAAGGATCTCGACGACGTCATCGAGGACACCGACGGCAGCGTGGTGTGGACCGCGGATTCCAAGGCGTTCTACTATGTCGAGCTCGACGACAACCATCGCCCGATGCGGGTCTACCGCCATCGCCTCGGCACCGCGCAGGCCGACGATGCCCTGGTCTACGAGGAAAAGGATTCCGGCTGGTTCACTCATCTGCACGAAAGCGCCAGCGGCCGCTTCTGCGTGATTGCCGGCGGCGATCACGAAACCTCCGAGCAGCGGCTGATCGACCTGAGCGTGACCGACGCACAGCCGCGACTGGTCGCGCCACGGGAACACGGCGTGCAATACTCCCTCGCCGATCGCGGCGACACGCTGTTCATCCTGACCAATGCCGACAAGGCAATCGACTTCAAGGTCGTGACCGCGCCGCTCGCCGACCCTGTGCGCGCCAACTGGCGTGACCTGATCCCATATCGCGCCGGCGTCTACGTGCTCGACATCGAGCTTTATGCCGGCCACCTGGTCCGGCTGGAACGCAAGAACGCGCTGCCCTCGATCATTATTCGCGATCTCGCCGACGGCAGCGAACATGCGATCGCGTTCGATGAGGCCGCCTATTCGCTCGACACCATGGGCAGCTACGAATTCGAGACCACCAACCTGCGCTTCAGCTATTCGTCGATGACGACGCCGTCGGAGGTGTTCGACTACGACATGGTGACGCGCCAGCGCAGCCTGCGCAAACGCCAGGAGATTCCCTCCGGCCATGATGCCGCCGACTATGTCACCACCCGCATCATGGCGACRTCGCACGATGGCGCGCAGGTGCCGGTSTCGATCCTGCACCGGCGYGAYCTGGTCCGCGACGGCCGCGCGCCGCTGCTGCTCTACGGCTACGGCTCCTACGGCCACGCGATCCCCGCCTCGTTTTCCGCCAACCGGCTGTCGCTGGTCGATCGCGGCTTCGTCTATGCCATCGCGCACATCCGCGGCGGCGCCGACAAGGGCTGGCAGTGGTATCTCGACGGCAAGCGCGAGACCAAGACCAACACCTTCGCCGATTTCGCCGCCGCCGGCCGGGCCCTGATCGCCGAGAATTACACGAGTGCCAAACGGATCGTCGGCCACGGCGGCAGTGCCGGCGGTATGCTGATGGGTGCCGTCGCGAACCGTGACGGCGAGCTGTTCGCCGGCATCGTTGCCGAAGTGCCGTTCGTCGACGTGCTGAACACCATGCTCGACGACACGCTGCCGCTGACACCGCCGGAGTGGCCCGAATGGGGCAATCCGATCGCCGACGAAAAGGCATTTCGCACCATCCTGTCCTATTCGCCTTACGACAATGTCGCGGCCCAAACCTATCCCGCCATTCTCGCGATGGGCGGCTTGACCGATCCGCGCGTGACCTATTGGGAACCGGCAAAGTGGGTGGCACGGTTGCGCGCCACCATGACCGGCGGCGGTCCGGTTCTGCTGCGCACCAACATGGATGCCGGCCATGGCGGCGCCTCCGGCCGCTTTGATCGCCTCGACGAAGTGGCGCTGGCCTACGCGTTCGCGCTGTGGGCGGCTGGATTCGCACAGGCATAGAAGTCGATCGCATGCAGATGAGCGCATCCCTGCAACCGGATGCGCCGAACGCACACGCGACAGCGCATGTGCTCGATCTCGACGGATGTGCACAGGTGATGCCATCGGCATTCACCGCAATTCCGTCGAGGATCGATCTGCGCTAAACTGACGCAGATTTGGATTCGCCGTGTTGCACGGGCGCAGGCATCGCCCTTGGCGGACGTCCTGTGGAAAGACGTCTTTCCAGAAGTTCTGGCGCCGACGACGGTGCATAAGTTACGCGTAAAATTCGCCCGATGCGGCCGACGTTCTGTGGAGGAACGCGCATGACGCCGCGAATGCGACTGGCCCTGTTCTGCTGTTTTGCTTCTCTCGCTGCATTGATGTCTGCAGCACCGACATCATCCTATGCCGTCGATCGCGGGCAGTTCGAGAACGTGCCCGACAACATCCGCTCCTGGTTCAGGGGCGTCCGCAGCCCGACCGGCGTCCCCTGCTGCGATATCTCCGACGGCCACCGCACCGACTACGACGTGCGCGGCGGCAACTATTGGGTGCCGATCGACGGCGAATGGATGCAGGTGCCCGACAGGGCGATCATCCGCGAGGGCGGCAATCCGGTCGGCGAGGCCGTGGTCTGGTACGTCAAGCACGGCGGCAACGTCATCATCAGCTGCTTCGTGCCGGCGGATGGCGCGTGAGGATTGTGATGCGACGTTCGTTATGTGCGCAGGCGCCAACCGAACCCGCAGCGTCATCGCCCGGCTTGACCGGGCGATCCAGCAATCCCGGTGTCGCCATCGACGACGGAAGGCGCCCAATCCCGTTTGAACTCGCTGATACCAAGACCATGATCGCAGAGTGTACTGGATCGCCCGGTCAAGCCGGGCGACGACGGTCTGTGGTTGTATTCGCGGCTCAGGCCTGCGACACGCCGCGGCCCGCAGCAAAAAGCCCGGCTGACACTTTGCCAGCCGGGCTTCGATACAAAACCGTATTCGCAAGAACTCAGTCGTGATCGAGTTCGCCGATGTGATGCTGCGAGTACAGCTCGACGCCGATCCGCTTGACCAGGTCGATCTGGGTTTCGAGGAAGTCGATGTGGCTTTCCTCGTCCTTCATCAGCTTCTCGAAGATATCGCGCGTGACGTAATCCTTCACGGCATGGCAGTGCGTCGCGGCCTTCTCGTAAAGCGCGCGGGCCGAGTATTCGGCCTTCAGGTCGCAATCCAGCACTTCCTTGACGTTCTGGCCGATGTGCAGGGGATCGAGCACCTGCATGTTGGGGAAGCCGTCGAGGAAGATGATGCGGTCGATCAGCTTGTCGGCATGCTGCATTTCCTCGATCGATTCCGCGCGCCACTTCTTGGCGAGATCCTTGAGGCCCCAGTTGTCGAGCAGGCGGAAATGCAACCAGTACTGGTTGACGGCCGTCAGTTCATGGCGAAGCGCCTTGTTGAGAAACTCGATGACTTTGGGATCGCCCTTCATGGTGCCGGTTCCTTTCACGCGGCGCCAACAGGGCGCCGAAACCAATTTAGAATGCTTCTAAATCAGAATAATGAGGTCGGCAAGGCTCGGCCGCACGAACCTGGGCGGATTATGCCGAGCCTGAGGATAAATCGGGGAGGAGAATTGGTAGCCGGTTACGCCTGAATCGCATTAACCGTTTGCTTCAGATCGACTTCCACATGCTCAAGCAGGAGTTGATCAATCTGGATCTGATCGTGCTTCACGTGCCCGCCGCTATGCGGACAGCCCGCGCAGCATGCCTTGGCGCAGGCGCCGAGCGCATCATTCATGATCTTCTGGATGGTGCGGGCACAACGGCCGCACTGGGCACTGCAGCCGAGACAGCCATAGACTTGCCGGGCCGTGCGCGGCAGCTCTCCCGACGCGCTCAGGACGGAGCGAACGTCGTCGTCGGTCAGGACATTGCAGGAGCAGACGATCATGGAGGAAGGGCTAAATCCGTGAGTGATCCTGCCCTTTTCGATAGTGAAGGCCCGCCCCCGATGCAAAAGGAAAAGCCGCTGTTTTAAGCTATTCCAAACTGACTAAAAGCTGCCGCTTCAGTTTGGAACGAGTCTAAAAACAAGCCTTTTTCAGCTCTTCCGAGCCAATTTCAGCTTTTCGCGGTGTGCCATTTCGCCCGCCATGCCGGCGCGGCAAACGGCTCGGCATAATACAGGGTTTCGTGCACCACCTTGCTGTCGCGGAACTCCATCATGCTGACCAATAGCTGGGAGGCGCCGTTGTGGGTGATCGTGCATTCTGTGACCCACAGATCGCCCTGCCCCAGAACGCTGCGAACCTCGATGGCTGCGCGATCCGGTTCGGCCGCACGGCTGTCGCGGATGTTGTCGCGCCCAGTGATGCGCTCGCCCGACTGAGGAAAGTCCAGGATCGCATCGTCCTGGTAGATCTTGTGGGCCACGTCGAGCTTGCCGGCATCGAGCGCTGTCCAGTGCCGGTCGATTGCGACGCGGATGTCCATGCTGTCGGCATCGTCGTCGTTGACGGCTAGGTCATTCATAGTGGCCTCCGCAATGCGCTGTTGCGCGCCTGTCCTGTGCCGGGATCAAAAGTGCCGTCGCCGGCCTGTCAAAACAAGTCACCGCCGGACGAATCAGGCGGCGCGTCCGGCTGATCGGTGATGAATATAAATGCGAGCCATGCGTTCTGACAGAGTTAACGCAGCGACCAGCGCATGGCTTGGCTGCAGTTATCTTTAAAAAAAGCTGGAACCTAACTGGAACGTTTGTCGTTAAGGAAATGTGACAAATTCCAACCCCACTTCCGTCACATATAGTCTATACGTCGCGGGCAGCTCAATCACAYCGGYGGGAYATAATGCGGCAATTGAAGATTGCATTGGTATTTYTTGTTGCCATGASCGCGCCTCTGGCAGCGCAGGAACTTGATCAGAATTCGATTGCGGCACCGGCTGCGCAGACCACCAAGGTTTCGGCCTGGCGGATCGCGGTGAGCGAGGTTGCCATTGCCCGTTATCGCGTTGCGCTGAAGCTGACCGCAGCTCAGGAAAAGTACTGGCCCGCCGTGGCGAGCGCGCTGCGCTCCCTGGCCCGCATGCAGCAGATCGACGAAAACGCCGTCCGCCGCGTGGCTCCCTCGATGTCGCCGCTGATCGCGAGCCTTGACGATCACCAGAAGCAGGTGGCGATGAGCCTCGTGCAGAAGGCCGGCCTCGCGCAGTACGCCTCGCTGTTCTAAGACACCGATCAGAGCTCGAATTCATGCGGCCCGCGTCACACGACGCGGGCCGATTTTATTCTGGCACGGCGATGTGATCCGATCATCGTCGATGCTGATGACCACGAACCTGGAACGGATTCCGTTTCGCCGAATCCTGGTCTACGCTTCGCCGATGAGCGGTGAGCCGGACAATCCTCAGCAGACTATCGTCCCAAATGTCGTCTATGTGCTGGGCAGCCACAGCGGCCCGCGCTACCTGACCTATGTCGGCTGGACCAACGACCTCGCGCGCCGGCTGGCGCAGCACAATGCCGGCACCGGCGCCCGCACCACCCGCGGCCGCGCCTGGGTTCTGCTCCACACCGAGGAGTTCGCAACTCGCAACGAGGCGATGAGCCGGGAGTGGCATCTCAAGCGCGATCGCGCGTTCCGAAAACAGTTGGCACAACGCGCACAGAACGGCGGCAACGGACCGGCGCCCGGCTGACGTCAGCGATCCAGGCCGGCGAAGGCGCTCAGCGCGGTCGGGACCTGCGTCATGTTCAGGCCAGCGATATTGATGCGACCCGACACCGGCATGTAGATCCCGTATCTCTGCCTCAGATCGAGCACCTGCGCCTCCGTCAGCGCAAGCAGCGAGAACAGGCCGTCCTGCTCGGCAATGGCGGCGGTGGCGGGCCAGACGCTCTGCAATCCTGCCGCCAGCGCCCGACGAATGGATGCGAGGCGGCATCGCATGTCGTCGAGTTCATCGCTCCATTGGCGCGTGAGTTCGGCGTCGCCGAGGATGGTCCGCACGATCGCAGCACCGTGGTCCGGCGGCATCGAGTAGCTTGAACGCGCCAGCGAAACCAGATTGGAGCGCGCGGCATCMGCGTCGGATTGYGACGCGGCGACCGCGAAGATCGCGCCGGTCCGCTCGCGATAGAGGCCGAACGATTTCGACGACGAGACGGCGATCAAGGCTTCGGGAACGGCGGCAACCACGCGGCGCAGGCCCGCCGTGTCGGCGTCGACGCCTTCGCCCAGCCCCTGATAGGCCAGATCCAGCAGCGGGATGAGGCCGCGCCGCGCCAGCACCTCGGCGATATCATCCCACTGCCGGGCGGCGAGACGGGCCCCCGTGGGATTGTGGCAGCATGCATGCAGCAGCACGACGTCGCCGGCCTCGGCCCGATTGAGAGCGCCCATCATCTCGTCGAAGAGAAGCGCTTGCGACGTCCGATCGAAAAATCGATAGGTTTCGATCGGCAGGCCCGTCGCATTGAAGATGCCGGCGTGATTGGGCCAACTCGGCAGACCGAGCCAGATCCGCTTTGAGCCCGCCGCCCTGACCAATTCCGCGGCAAGGCGCAGTGCCCCCGAGCCACCCGGCGTCTGCACACCAGCCACCGGCACTTTCGCGCCGCCACCGGCCAGCCGCCACAGCCGTTCCAGAAAAGCACCGTCGCCTTCAGGGCCGACATAGGATTTCGTATCCTGGGTCTCCCACAGCACGCGCTCGGCCTGCTTGACAGCCCGGAACACCGGGGTCCGCCCTTCGCCATCCCGGTAGACACCGACGCCAAGATCGATTTTGCCCGGACGCGGATCGGCTTGAAACAAGCCGATCAAGGCGAGCAAGGGATCGGCGGGCTGAGTGGAAAGAGCAGCAAACATCACAGACCTGTTCTTCAAGCGATGACAAGGGATGCCCCGGGCCGCGTCAAAACCCCACTGGCGATCGACGTGGACGGTATATCACAGCCCGAGAAACATGCGCCGGATGTCCGGATGGGCCAGCACGGTCGCGGCGCGGTCGAACAGGCTGACCTTGCCGAGTTCGAGCACCACGCCATAGTCGCAGCATTCCAGCGCCTGCTGCGCATTCTGCTCGACCATCAGCACGGAAAGCCCCTGCGCGATCAGCTCCCGGATGGTATCGAAGACCATGCCCATCGCCTGCGGCGACAAACCCAGCGACGGTTCGTCGAGCAGCAGGCAGCGCGGCTTGGTGAGCAGCACCATGGCCATCTCCATGATCTGCTGCTCGCCGCCGCTCATATTGCCGGCCAGCGTGGTCCAGCGTTGCTTGAGGCGCGGAAAGCGGGTGGTGATGGCGTCGAGCTCGGCATCGAGATCGGCCGCACCGAGCCGCCGTGTGTACGCACCGAGCTTGAGATTCTCCGCAACCGACAGCATTGGAAAATTGCAGCGCCCTTGCGGCACGAAGCCGATGCCCTGCTTGAGGCGCGCCAGCGCGCCCTGTTGCGTCAGGTCGCGGCCTTCGAACACGATGGAGCCGGTTCTGCAGGGAATGAGCCCGGCGGTCAAYTTCAGCAGGGTCGACTTGCCGGCGCCGTTGGAGCCGATGATCGTGGTCCACGATCCCTTCGGGATGGCGACGTCGATGCCGTGCAGGATGGTCAGGTCGCCATAGCCGCCTGTCGCGCCCTCAATTCGGATGACGGGATCAGTCAAGGTTCTTCATCCCCGATTGAGGRCYGGCCTCCCGACCACGCTGTCCCATATAGGCGGCGATGACCCGTTCATCGGCGGCGATCGCGGCCGGCGGACCTTCCGCGAGGATGCGGCCCTGGTCGAGCACATAGATGTGGTCGCAGATTTCGAACACCAGCTTCAGATTGTGCTCCACGATCAGMAGCGCGATGCCGCGCTCGCGCACCCGCAGCAGTTCCTCCTTCAGCCCCTCGACCAGCGTCGGATTGACGCCMGCCATCGGTTCGTCGAGCAGCAGGATCTTCGGCTCGCTCATCAGCGCCATGCCGAGTTCGAGCAATTTCTTCTGGCCATATGACAAGCCGCCGGCCGGCGCGTCGGCGAGACGCGTCAACTGGATTTCCGCGAGAACCGTGGCCGCGCGGCTGCGCATGCTCTGCTCGTGCGCCCGCACGGCTGGGCTGCGCACCAGTTCACTGAGATAGGAAAAGCCCGGCGTGGCCTGGGCGGCGGTGAGTAAATTGTCCCGCAGGCTCAGCTCCGGAAACACGCGTAACTGCTGAAAGGTGCGGCGCAGGCCCTGACGCGCGATCTTCTGCGGCGTCATGCCGGCCAGGTCGCGCCCTCCCAGCGAGACCTGCCCCGCATCGCGCGTCTGGAACCCACAGATGCAATCGAACAGCGTGGACTTTCCGGAGCCGTTGGGACCAATTAATCCGGTGATGCTGTCCGGCGGCACTTCGATCGAAACGCCGTCGAGCGCGATCACGCCCCGATAGGCCTTGCGGATATCGCGCGCCGATAACATGGCCGTGGTCATTTACCGACCCCCGCCCCCGCGACTGTCGGGCGGCCAAACCACGCCGCCATGCCGCGCGGCATGAACAGGACACTGACCAGCAGGATGATGCCGTAGATCAGCGAACGGACATCCGGCGCCATGCGCAGCAACTCCGGAATCACCGTGAATGCGACCGCACCCAGCACCGGCCCCCATAACGTGCCCGAACCGCCCAGCACCACCATGATCAGCAACGGCTCGGAAAACCAGAAGCCGAACACGCCGGGATCGATGAACGAGATGTAATGGGCGTAGCAGGCGCCCGCCAATCCGGCAAAAGCYCCSGAACACGCGAAGGCAAACAGGCGGATYTTSAGSGGATCGATRCCMGCGGCGAYCGCCAGYGGTTCRTTGTCCCGCACSGCGACCATGGCGCGYCCCARCCGCGACGACACGAYCAGCCASGTCGCCAGCACGAYGAGCGCGGACAGYGACAGGACRAGRACCAGCCAGRGCCCCTTGTCGGTYACGGCCASGCCGAACARCCGCACCGCGGGAATATCCGAAATCCCCAWTGCGCCYCGTGTCAGCTCRACCCAGTTGCTGGCGATCAGCTGCAGCAGCAGYGTGAACGACAAGGTGACGATCACGAAKGARTGCCGCGACAGGCGCAGCGACGGAATGCCGAGTGCAAGKCCMGTGAGCGCACCGACYGCGATGGCGCAGCAGAATGTCAGTTCCGARYTCCAGCCATGCAGGCTCAGCARCGCGGTGGTATAGGCKCCCATGCCGAGAAAGGCRGGCGTTGCCAGCGACAGCAGGCCRCAATAGCCCAGCATGATATTGAGCGACTGCACGAGCATGACATAGATGCAGCTCATGATCGCAATGTGCATCACATAGGGCGCGAGCGTCTGCATCCGTTCCTCCCTACACCCGCACCGATTTGCCGAAGATGCCCTGCGGCCGCAGCAGCAGCATGAGGATCATCAGGGTGAATCCGATCCCGTCGCGATAGGCGGCGCCCATCAGTCCGCCGGCAAAGCTTTCCGCGACACCCAGCATCAGGCCGGCCACCATGGCGCCGGCGACATTGCCCATGCCGCCGATGATGATCACCGCGAAGCTCTTGAAGGTCACATCGGTCCCCATGTTCGGATAGAGATCGAACAGGGGCGCGATCGCCGCGGCTGCCAGCCCGCACAACGCCGCTCCGATCGCCGCGCTGATGCAGGTGACACGCCGGATATCGATCCCGACCATGAAGCAGGCATCTTTATTCTGGGCCATCGCGCGCATGGCGCGGCCGGTTTCGGTCCGGCGCAAGAAGGCGATCAGGCCGGCCAGGGCCGCGATCGCCACGATCGCCGCGAAGAACCGTTGCCCGAAAATCAGAATGCCGCCGACGTCGAAGGCAACGCCTTCCAGCGGCGAGGTGATGTGCTGCGGTGTCGCACCGAACACAAGCCGCACCAGATTCTGCAGGATGATGGAGATCGCAAATGTCGCGAGGATCACCGCTTCGAAAGGGCGGTCCAGGGTCGGCAGAAAGGCAACCTTGGCGAGCAGCAGTCCGAGCCCGGCCATCAGCGCAACCACCAGCGGCAATGCCAGCCAGTACGGCACGCCGGCCCTGTCGCCGACGCACCACAGCGCAAATGCGCACACCGTGTAGATCTCGCCGTGCGCGAAGTTCACCTGCTCGAGGATGCCGAACAGCAGCGCCAGCCCCACCGCGGCGAGCCCGTAACCGAGGCCGACACAGATCCCGTTGACCAGCAATTGCGAGAGCAGCGACATGTCCATTGCGGCCTCCTCCCGATGGTGTCAGCGCGTCGAAACAAGCTCTTTCACGCCGAGCTTCCCCTTCTCGACGACCAGGTACATCATGTTGTTGTGGGCCTGGTTGTTGGCGTCGAACGCGATCGGGCCGAGGATCCCCCTGTAGTTGGTCTTGGCCAGGGCATCCCGCACAACAGCGGGCTCCGTCGTCCCGGCGCGGGTRATGGCGCGRGCAGCAACCAGAATGCTTTCATAGATTCCGTAGGCGACATAGTGCGGCGCCTGCTTGGCCTTCTCCGTGAACGCCGCGACGAACGCATCGTTCTCCGGCGAATGGTCCTGGTCGTAATAGGGATAAACCGTCCACGACCCGTCGAACTTTCCGCCGGCGATCAAATCCTTGGCCTGCGACGCCATCAGCGGCGGCCGGCCGACCAGCGGCATGGAGAGGCCGAACTGGGCATACTGTTTCATGAAGTTGGAACCCTGCTGGTCGAGCGTGAAGACGCCGATRGCGTCGGGCTTGCTGGACCGCAGCTTGGTGAGAATGGACAGGAAGTCCGCTTCCGTGGTCTTCACATAGTCYTCGGAGACGATCTGRATGTCCGATCCGATTTGCGCCTTRAGCAGCGCGATCGAGGCACGGCCGTAGTCCGTATCCTCGGCGAAGAAAGCGATGGACTTGACATTGGCCGCCTTSAGCTTSCGTGCRGCGACCTCGACCATCATGCTGTCGGTGGGGACCGTCCGGAACACCCAWGTGTTGCCGCCCACGCCRGCCTTTGCGGTGATTTCCGGAAGCGTGGAAATCGAGACGATCATCGGCTTCTGGGCTTTTTCCGCAACCGGCATCAGCGCCATGGTGGCGCCGGAACAGAGGTCGCCGAGCAGCACGTCCACCTTGTCCTGCGACAGCAACTTCTCCGCCGCCGACAAGGCGTCCGCCGGACGGCACTGGCTGTCCTGCATCTGGAAGGAGACGTTACGCCCGAGCACGCCGCCGCTCTTGTTGATTTCCTCGACGGCAAGCTCGGCGCCCCATTTCATCTGCTGACCGAGAAATGCKGCCGGSCCGGTGATCGGACCRGTGAAGCCGATGCGGACATCCTSCGCCTGCGAACGCGCAGGCGACAGGCAACACAGCGCAGCGGCGAAGACGGGAAGCAGATACGAACGCGACATGACAACCCCTTCCTTGTGAACRRCGAAAATCTATCCGGCCAGATACCCGCCATCGACCGGCAGCGTGACACCGGTGATGTAGCTTGCAAAATCGGATGCAAGAAAATGAACAGCGCGCGCGACYTCGGGYGCTTCACCGATGCGCCCCATCGGAACGCGCGACAGAAATCCCGCGGGCGCCTCCCGCTCGCTAMTGYCCGCCGTCATCGCGGTGCGGATGCTGCCCGGCGCCACCGCGTTGACGCGAATGCCGAACGGAGCGAGTTCGACGGCAAGCGCCTGGGTCAATTGCTTCAGCCCGCCYTTCGATGCGGTATAGGCCGCTGAAATTCCGACGGCCGAATAGGCATGAATCGAGGCGACGTTGACGATGCAGCCGCGCCTCATCTTGAGGGCCGGCAGGAATGCCCGGCTGGTCAGAAACGCACCGCTCAGATTGGTCTCGATGGTGCGTGACCATTGCGACGGCGCAAGCGCGTCGGAGACGCCTCCGCGCAGCAGAACGCCGGCATTGTTGACCAGGATCCCGCATACGCCGAGCCGTGCGTGCACCTCCGTAGCGACGTGCGTCATCGCCGCCTCGTCGGTCACGTCGGCCACGAAGGTATGCACCTTGGTGCCGTGTTGCCGAATGGCCTGCGCGGCGCCATCCAGCCCCTGCGCATCAACATCGATCAGCGCGACATTGGCGCCGGCCCGCGCCAATTGTGCAGCGGTCGCCTGCCCGATACCGCCGGCCGCGCCCGTGACGACCGCAACAGTCGCTCCGCCCAAGCCCGGGATCTCGATCATCAGCGCCATGGTCGATCGCTCATCTGCATTCGGAGCGTCACGTCACGCCAGATGCCTGGACATGAACTGCAACGATGTCGCCTCCGCACGCGCCGCGGCGTCGGCGACGAGATGCGCTCCGCCGGGACGGGCAAATCCATGATCGCAACCTGGATAGACGTGGACATCGATGCCCGGCAGTTCGGCCGCACGCCTGGAGATCGTCTCAAGCGCCGCAGGCGGCACGAAATGATCCAGCTCGGCGATATGCAGCACCGTCGGCTTGATCGACGAGGCGGCGTTCGACAGCAACTCGTCGAGGCCGACGCCGTAATAGCTGACGGCGCACTTGAACTCCAACTCCATGGCCGCACGAACCGCGAGGCGGCCACCGAGGCAATAGCCGACGGTGGCGATGCGATCGTGCCCCAGCGYCTGCTGCAGCCAGGACTTCGATGCRTCCAGATCSGCCATCGCGAGATCATGGTCGAGGCGCTGCATCAGGCCGATGGCCTGTTGAAACTCCTCCGGCTCGCGCGGCTCGAGCTCGATGCCGGCCTGCTCGCGCCAGAACAGATCGGGGCACACCACGTGGTAGCCTTTCGCAGCCCAACTCCTCGCCGCTTCACGCATCGCCGGATTGACGCCGAAGATTTCCTGAATGAGCACGATCGCGGGAGCGTTTCGCGCCRGCCCCTCGACGTRAAAGGCGGGCAAGGATCGGCCATCGCGGCTCTTGATCTGGATCGTACTCACTCTGCTCAACTCCTGTCGTTCGAACGAAATTCACACCGCRCTCTGGGTCGAGAACTCCATCGAGAAGCGCGCGGGATTGTGGATRGATCGGACAAATTCRATCAGGGCTCCATTGTCGGAATAGAGCCAGGCATCGACTTCGAGAGCRGGCACACCCGCGGGCAGGCCGAGGCTTGCSGCSGCATAATCCGGARCGGCAATCGCCGTGATCTTGTGGTGCAGACGCACGACACGCAGCCCGTAGGCCTGCTCGATCAGTTTGTAGACCGAGGCCACTTCTCCCGTCAGCAACGGCCGGATGCCGGAGAACGGACCACTGACATAAGTGCGCGCCCAGGTGGTCGGCGCATCGCTGTCGCCGGGCAGATGGCGCACGCCKGTGATCTGCAGCCARAAGCCGGTGGGGCTGACCTYATCCCGCAGCAACGGCTCGTCCGGCCGCTCGACGTCGCAGATGTCGTCGATGCGCATCACYGTCTCGCCGCCGAAKCCAAGCGCATCGGTCAGGCTGTTGAGGCGCTGGACATACGCCGTCTGCGGCTGYGTACGCAGCACRCGCGTGCCGAGCTTGCGCGCACGCTCCACAACGCCGCCGTCCGCAAGGATCTGCAGGGCTTCCCGCACCGATCCCCGACTGACTTTCAGCTGAGCCGCAAGTTCGACCTCCGAGGGCATGACGTCGCCCACGTCGTACTTGCCCTGCTGGATGTCCTTGATCAGCGCGTCGGCGATCTGTCGATAAAGCGGCACTTTGTGATCCATATCGCGCTCCCGAGCCGGGTCCCGGCCGTCCGGTGTCACGATATGTGCGTCCTTTTGCATGGACTATATATTATTAGTCCATACCTTTACGTCAAGTACAGTCTTTAATCGGAGGATGCCTTTGACATCGGCAGCGCCCAAGGCTGCTTCGGTCAGGCGCACCGCATCCGCGCGGTGCGCCTCGATCTCGTCATCGAGCCAGGTCGATCAGGAGCTCTTCTCGCCGCTCATCAGCGGACCGAACAGCTCCCAGCTCTCGCCCTTGAAGCGCATCATCTGCAATTGCTCGAGCGGGCTGAAATCCGTCGGACTGGTCTTGATCCGGGTGCCGGGCAGATAGATGCCGATTTCGAAGTCGAGATTGGCGGCCTGCTTCATGATGTTCTCGCGGCTGAGATTGTCGCCGCACTGCTTGAGCACCTGCACGATGCCTTGCGCCACGCCGTAGCCGAACACGGTGGCGCCGTCCTCCTTGTCGCCCTCGGGATAATATTTATCCATGAACGCGCGCCAGGTCTTCATGGCGGCATCGTCGTTCCAGGTCGGATCCTTGGGATCCTTCATGTAGGCCGCGCTCAGCACGCCCTGGGCGTTGTCATAGCCGGCCGGCTTCATCACGCTGCCGACCGACGCCGAGACGTTGGTGACGATCTGCAGCGGCTTCCAGCCAATCTCCGCGACTTTCTTGATCGCCTGCGCGGCAAACTTCGGCGTGGCGATGTTGAGGAAGATATCGGGATTGGCCGACTTGATCTGCACGATCTGCGAATCCACCGTCGGCGACGTCACCTCGTAGGGCACCTCGCTGATGATGAGGCTACCTGCTTTATCGCCGAGGCCCTCCTTGATTCCGATCAGGTAATCCTTCCCAAAGTCGTCGTTCTGAAACAGGATGCCGATGGTCTTGCCGGGGTAATTCTGAAGGATGTACTTGGCATAGACCCGCGCCTCGCCCTGATAGCTCGGCTGCCAGCCCATGGTCCAAGGGAAGTTCTGCGGATCAGCCCATTTCGCGGCGCCGGTCGAGACGAACAGCTGCGGCACCTTCTTCTGGTTCATGTATTTCTGGATCGCGGAGTTTCCCGGCGTGCCCAGCGGGTTCATGATGAACAGGACTTCGTCGCTCTCCACCAGCTTGCGCGCCTGCTCCACCGTCTTCGGTGGGCTGTAGCCGTCGTCGTAGGAGATAAAATTGATCTTGCGGCCGTTGATGCCGCCCTGCTCGTTGATCATCCGGAAGTACGCCGCCTCGGTCTTGCCGATGGTGGCGTAGGACGACGCCGGCCCGCTGTACGGCATGATGTTGCCGATCTTGATCTCGGTGTCGGTGGCGCCGGTGTCGTATCGCTTTTGTGCGGCGGCGACACTCACCGTGGCAGCTAGACAAACGCCGGTCACGATCGCGGTCTTCAACCAGCCCACGAACCGGGGCGCACGCAAGGCATGATGCATCATCGTCCTCCCTGACATTTTAAACCGAGGCTCGGTCGTCTTTGTGCGGGGCGGCGGTGAGCCTTCGGACATTGGCAGATCACATCTGCAGGTCGAGTATGCATGAAGCTGTTGTCACGACCAAGCGCGGTYGYACCTTGATGCGCCGCAAGGTGCTGCGACAAAATAACAATCGGCTGCGGCCGGCTATTCCGTCCTGCGGAAGCGACCACAGCGATACGTTGGATTGCAAGCCATCGTCTTGGCAGGCCCCGGCGGCTTGAACTAGGATCGCGGCATCCATCACGATGGCCGATCGCATCGCAACGCAGTCGAAGGCCAACATCATCAAAAGCAAAAACGGGAGGCTTTCATGTCCAATCCGCGCGTTCTCGCCACCGGTCTCGCATTTCCGGAAGGTCCGGTGGTGATGCCGGACGGCTCGGTGATCCTGGTGGAGATCCGAGCGCAGCAGCTGACGCGGGTGTTCCCCGACGGCCGCAAGGAGGTGGTCGCCAAGATTCCCGGCGGCCCGAACGGCGCCGCGCTCGGTCCCGACGGCAAGATCTATATCTGCAACAATGGCGGCTTCAGCTGGGCGCCGTCGCGCGGCGGCGTGATCATGCCGGGCGCACCGGACGCCTCGGAGTATATCGGCGGCTCGATCCAGCGCGTCGACATCCAGAGCGGCAAGGTCGAGACCCTGTTCGACAAGGTCGGCGATCATCCGCTGAAGGGACCCAATGACCTGGTGTTCGATAAACAAGGCGGTCTCTGGTTCACGGATCTGGGCAAACGCCGCGCCCGCGACATGGATGTGGGCGCGTTCTATTACATGAAGCCCGGCGCCAGCGGCGTGATCGAGGGTCACTTCGGCATGCTGCCGGCCAACGGCATCGGCCTCTCACCCGACGAGAAGACCGTCTATGTGGCGGAGACACCCACCGCGCGTCTGTGGGCCTTCAAGGTCGGCAATCCCGGCGAGATCGTCCCCAGCGACGTGATCTATCGCGGCGAGCGCGGCAAGCCGATCGCCGGCCTCGGCGGCTACCAGATGTTCGATTCTCTCGCGGTCGAGGCCTCCGGCAACGTCTGCGTGGCCACGCTGATCAATGGCAGCATCTCCGTGATCGCTCCGGACGGCAAGCTGGTCGAGCAGGTGCCGACCGGCGATAACGTCACCACCAACATCGCGTTCGGTGGACCGGAGTTGAAAACCGCCTACATCACTTTGTCAGGCAAGGGCGAGCTGGTTATGATGGACTGGCCGCGCGGCGGCCTGCCGCTGAATTTCCTCAATCGCTGAACCGGATTCGTCTTATGCCCTGGCTTGATCCCGTCGTGCTCGAAGGCGCCCATGCGCGCCTCGAACCGCTGTCGCAGACTCACCATGACGGCCTCGTCGAGGCCGTCGAAGACGGCGAGCTCTGGAAACTCTGGTACACCGCCATCCCGAAACCCGAGGCCATGACCAAGGAGATCGACCGCCGTCTGGGGTTGCAGGCTGCGGGCACGATGCTGCCGTTTACGGTCAAGACACCGGACGGCACCATCGCCGGCATGACCACCTACATGAACGTGGATGCCAACAACAAGCGGGTGGAGATCGGCTCGACCTGGTATCGCCAGGGCGTGCAGCGCAGTCACCTCAACACCCAATGCAAACTCCTGCTGCTGGGCCATGCATTCGAGACGCTGGGATGCATCGCGGTGGAATTCCGCACGCACTTTTTCAATCATCAAAGCCGTCGCGCCATCGAACGGCTCGGCGCCAAGCTCGACGGCGTGCTGCGCAGCCACCAGGTCGTCAACGGCACGCTGCGCGACACCGTGGTCTACAGCATCATCGCGTCCGAGTGGCCGACGGTGAAGGGGCATTTGGCGTATCAGCTGGAGAAGGCGCGGTAGCGGGAGCGCCAGCGCGCGTCACCCTTCCTCACCTTATGTTTGTCGTTGCCGGGCTTGTCCTCAGCGACTTGGCTACGCCAAGTCGCGGACACAACCCCGATTAGGGACGCAGTGCCTCCCTAAGCGAGATCACCGGGACAAGCCCGGTGATGACGGAGTGGGTGCTGTTACACCTCGGATCATCACGTTCTACGCCGCATCCCTGCGATACAGCGTATCCACCGTCACCACGCCCACCGCACGCGAAACACACGCGCAGATCTTGCGGTTTTCCTGCTTCTGGTGATCGCTGAAGAACACGTCGCGATGGTCGATCTCACCTTCGAGCGCGACCACGTCGAGGGCGCAGACGCCACATTCGCCGCGCTCGCAGTCGGACATCACCTCGTGCCCGGCCTCGTTCAGCGCCTCCAGCATCGACTTGTTGGCGGGAATGACGATCTCCTCGCCGCCATTGCTGATCCGCACCCGAAACGCCTCGGTCGGCAGCAGCCCGCTCGATCCGAATGTCTCGTAGCGCAAATCGGACAGCGGTCGCCCGGCCGCGATCCAGCTGCGCCGCGCGGCATCGAGCAGTCGCATCGGACCGCACAGGATCGTCAAGGCCTCCGCAGGCAACTGCGCAAAGGTTGCGTCGAGATCGAGGCGCCGGCCCTCATCGCCGGCATGAACCACAAGGCGATCGCCGAGAAGCCGCGAGAGCTCGTCGAGATAGGCCGCATCATTGCGCGACCGGATACAGTAATGCAGCTTGAACGCGGCGCTGCGGCGCATAAGCGCTGCGGCGATGCCGACAATCGGTGTGATGCCGATGCCGCCGGCGATCAAACAATAGCTTTGGCGGGTCCAGTCAAGTTCGACCAGCGACGTTGGGTTGGACACCTCGATCCGCGCCCCCGGGGTCAGCTCCCACATCGCGCGCGAGCCGCCGTGGCTGTCCGGCGCCAACCGCACCGCGATGCGATAGCCGTCCGGACTCGGTTCGCCAACCAGCGAATAGGAGCGCGTCTCCGGCTGGCCGTCGATCAGAAGATTGACGTTGATGTGGCTGCCGACCGCATAGGGCTCGGGACGGACATCTTCCGGGCGCAGCGTGATTTCGCGGATCCGCGGCGCGACGTCGCGAATCGACCGCACAACGCACCGCGACCAGGTTTGTGCAAATCGCATGGAACGCTCCTTCCTAGATATCGACGACCGGCGAGCGGATCAGCGCCAGCGCTGGCAGCATCTCCAGGCTGGTGCGGTTGCGCAGCGCCAGTTGCAGGTTGCGAACCGCAAGCCGCGCATGTTCGCGCATCACGGCTTCGGCGCGGGTGCCTTCGCGATTCTCGATGGCGTCGACCACGATGTGATGGTGATCCTGGCCGATGATCAGGTGCTGGCGCGCCTCAGCCAGCGCCGATTGCGCCATGACGAAGCCGCTCGGCGAGGCGAACGGCAGCGCCGAGGCACGGTCGATCTGCCGGATCACAGGCGCACTGCCCGACAGTTCGGCAAGCAAGGCGTGAAACCGCGCGTTCAGCGCGACGTAGGACGAGAACGTCTCCACCGCAATCGGATCCAGACGCATCAGTTCGTCGAGTTCCGCGAGGGTTTCCTTCAGCGGCGCCAGGCTGCGGGCCGACACGCCCCGCTCGGCGGCAAAACGCGCCGCGAGGCCTTCGAGGGTGCCGCGCAGCTCGATGGAATCCAGCGCATCACGTTCGGAAAACGCCTTCACCATGAAGCCGCCCGAGGGGATGGCTTCCAGCAGACCTTCCTCCTCCAGCCGCACCAGCGCCATGCGCACCGGCGTGCGCGAGACACCGGTGGTCTCCACGGCCTGAAGTTCGGAGATGCGCTCGCCCGAGCGCAGGCCGCCGGCGAGGATCAGGTTGCGCAGCGCCAGTTGCGCGCGCACGGTTTGCGAGACGGAGCGGTCGACATCGCGCTCGTTCATGCGGCTACTCCGCCGCCTGCAAACGCGGTGGCGAGGTCTCGCCGGCGACCATCCGATCGATCACCCGCCGCGCCCACATCGCGCCGGCATCGATGTTGAGATTGTAGAAGACACGATCCGGGTTCTCATCCATCGCGCGTTGCTGCGCCTCGAGAATGATCTCGTCCTGGCGGAAGATGCCGGCGACGCCTTCGCGGATCTCGGTGGTCAGCTTCTGCTCGGTGAGCCGGTGGTTGCGCACGAACGCCCAGAAATAATGGCAGGTGGTCGCCGTCTCCGGCGTCATGGTGTTGAGCACGTAACCGCCGACGCCCTGCGAGCGATCGCCCTCGGGCGCACCGGTCCCCGCACGCGCCACGCCGACATCGATGTTGACGGTGCCGGGGGCCTGGAAGTGGATGATCTGCCAGCGGTCGACCAGGTTCGCCTCCGGCATCTGCATAGCCCAGAACGGCGGCGGCTCGATGCCTTTCATCCAGCGTGTCACGGTGACGGTGGTGTCGCTGTGGGTGACATCGAACGGCGCTTCCGCCACCGCATCGTTGCCGATGCTGCCGGCGTGCACGAAGCTCTCGTGGGTGAGATCCATCAGATTGTCGACCACCAGGCGATAGTCGCATTTGGCATGGATGGTCTTGCCGTCGCCGGCCCAGGCCGGATCGTCGTTCCAGTGCATGTCCGGCACGCAGGCGGGATCGGCCAGCGCTGGATCGCCCATCCATAGCCAGATGAAACGATGCCGCTCGACCACTGGATAGGCGCGCACGCAGGCGGAAGGATTGATGGTCTCCTGCGAGGGCATGAAGGTGCAGCGGCCCTGCGCATTGTACTTCAGGCCGTGATAGCCGCAGACCACGGTGTCGCCCTCGAGCCGGCCCTTGGACAGCGGCACCAGGCGATGCCAGCAGGCGTCCTCAAGGGCCGCGACGGTGCCGTCGGCCTTGCGATACATCACAACATGCTTGCCGCAGATGGTGCGCGGAAACAGCGCGGCCTTGATGTCGACATCCCAGGCGGCGGCGTACCAGGCGTTCATGGGAAATGGCTGGGTCATGGCTGAAATCCTCCCGGTGACCTCTTATTGCATCCATGCTGTATACATTAATCTCGAATAATTGGCAATAGCCAGCAAGAAACGCCAGAAATTGGTCATTTCGGTATACAATCTGGTCAAGCTGAAAAAAAGCCGCCCGGAAGGGCGGCTTCATGAATCGCGACTGATCGCGGAACGCGCGCTAGACCTCGCGGCGGCTGAGGAAGGCCAGCCGCTCGAACAGGTGGACATCCTGCTCGTTCTTCAGTAGCGCCCCATGCAGCGGCGGGATCAGCTTGCGCGGATCACGCTCGCGCAGCGTTTCCGGGGTGATGTCCTCGTTGAGCAGGAGCTTCAGCCAATCCAGCAGTTCCGACGTCGAAGGCTTCTTCTTCAGGCCCGGCACTTCGCGCACCTCGAAGAAGATCCGCATCGCCTCCTGCACCAGCCGCTGCTTAATGCCCGGAAAATGCACGTCGACGATCCGACCCATGGTATCTGCATCGGGGAACTTGATGTAGTGGAAGAAGCAGCGGCGCAGGAACGCGTCCGGCAATTCCTTCTCGTTGTTCGACGTGATCATCACGATCGGCCGCTTGGCGGCGCGAATGGTCTCGCCGGTCTCGTAGACATGGAATTCCATGCGGTCGAGTTCGAGCAGCAGATCGTTGGGAAATTCGATGTCGGCCTTGTCGATCTCGTCGATCAGCAGCACCGGGCGCTGGTCGGACGTGAACGCATCCCACAGCTTGCCGCGCTTGATGTAGTTGCCGATGTCGGACACCCTGGGGTCGCCGAGCTGGCTGTCGCGCAGCCGCGACACCGCGTCGTATTCGTAAAGGCCCTGCTGCGCCTTGGTGGTGGACTTGATGTGCCAGGTCAAAAGCGGCGCGTTCAGCGCCTTGGCGACCTCCTCGGCGAGCACCGTCTTGCCGGTGCCCGGCTCGCCTTTCACCAGCAACGGACGTTCAAGCACGATGGCCGCATTGACGGCGATCTTGAGGTCATCGGTCGCAACGTAATCTTTGGTGCCGGTAAATTTCATCGAAAGTCCGCCTCGCTTCTGCACACATGAAACGACCGCCATTGCGGCGGTCGTCCCAACCTGAAAACTCTCGTCACGCGCGCCGAATCAGCGACAGGATGATGAGAACGATGATGCCGCCGATCGCAGCATTGATGATTTCGGCAATGATACCGCCGCCAAGGAAGATGCCGAGGCGCGGCAGCAGCCAGCCCGCCACCACCGCACCGATGATGCCGATGATGATGTTGCCGATCAGGCCGAAACCCGCGCCCTTGACGATCAGCCCGGCAAGCCAGCCTGCGATGGCGCCGACGATAAGCCAAACAATGATACCCATCAGCCAATCCCCCTTTTCCAAAGCTCCCAGCGACGGCAAACCGCCCGGACGGCGCTGTGCCCCGGAGCCCAACACACCGACTTTAGTTGAAAAACCGGGCCGGTCCAGACCGCAGCCGCCCGTCGCCGCGCAAAACATGCCTGCCTTGCCGGGCGCCCCCGACAGGCAATAATGCCGCAAGAGCGCTTGACGGCAGGCCCCTCACGGGCAAACTGCCGTTCATGTTTCTACAATTCTTCACATCCCTCCGCGATGCGCAGGTCCCCGTGACCCTGCGCGAATATCTGACCCTGATCGAGGCGCTGAACGCCGATCTCGCCGAGCAGACGGTGGAGAATTTCTATTATCTGTCCCGCGCCTCGCTGGTGAAGGACGAGCGCAACCTCGACAAGTTCGACCGTGTCTTCGGCGCCACCTTCAAGGGCCTCGAGAACCTGCTCGACGCCATGGAGAAGGCGGATATCCCGGCGGAATGGCTGAAGAAACTCGCCGAGAAATACCTGACCGAGGAAGAGAAGAAACAGATCGAGGCCATGGGCTGGGACAAGCTCATGGAAACCTTGCGCGAGCGGCTGAAGGAGCAGAAGGGCCGGCATCAGGGCGGCAACAAGTGGATCGGCACCGGCGGCACCTCGCCGTTCGGCGCCCACGGCTACAATCCCGAAGGCATCCGCATCGGCCAGGAGAAGAACCGCAACAACCGCGCGGTGAAGGTGTGGGATCGCCGCGAGTTCCAGGATCTCGACGGCAATGTCGAGCTCGGCATCCGCAACATCAAGGTGGCGCTGCGCCGCCTGCGCAAGTTCGCGCGCACCGGCGCGCCGGATGAGCTCGATCTCGACACCACCATCAAGGAAACCGCCAACCACGGCTATCTCGACGTGCACATGCGCCCGGAACGGCGCAATGCGGTGAAGGTGCTGATCTTCTTCGATATCGGCGGCTCGATGGATTCCCACATCAAGCAGGTGGAAGAGCTGTTCTCGGCGGCAAAGACCGAATTCAAGCACATGGAATATTTCTACTTCCACAACTGCCTCTATGAGGGCGTGTGGAAGAACAACAAGCGCCGCTTCACCGATCGCACGCCGACCTGGGACATCCTGCACAAGTATCCGCACGACTATAAGGTTGTGTTCGTCGGCGATGCCTCGATGAGCCCCTACGAGATCGTGGTTCCCGGCGGATCGGTCGAACATGTCAATGAGGAAGCCGGCACGGTGTGGCTCGACCGCGTGACGCGGACTTATCCGCACACGATCTGGCTCAATCCGGTGGCACAGAAGCACTGGGACTATTCGGAATCGACCACCATCATCCGCCGGCTGTTCGCGGAGCGGATGTATCCGCTGACGCTCGAAGGGCTGGAAAACGCCATGAAGGAACTGGTGCGGTAGCCATTCCGTAGCCCGGATGAGCGCGTAGCGCGACATCCGGGTCGGCGCATCAGATCCCCGGATGTCGCTTCGCTCATCCGGGCTACGGATAAAAAATCTCTGGAAACAAACAAGGTCCAACACCTCATGCCCCAGACCATTCATCGCGGCTACAAGGCGCTTGTCGACGAAGCCAATGCGCAGATCGAAACCATCAGCGCTGATGACGCCATCAAGGCGGCGCAGGGCGGCGACGTGGTGATCGTGGACATCCGCGACCCTCGCGAGATCGAGCGCGACGGACGCATCCCCGGCGCCTTCGCCTGCACCCGCGGCATGCTCGAATTCTGGATCGATCCGGCAAGCCCCTACGCCAAGCCGGCTTTCCAGCAGGACAAGAAATTCATCTTCCATTGCGCAGGCGGCTTGCGCTCGGCGCTCGCCGCCAAGACCGCGCAGGACATGGGGCTGAAGCCGGTCGCGCACATCGCCGGTGGGTATGCCGCCTGGCGCGATGCCGGCGGCCCGACCGAGACAGTCGCGCCGCGGCAGCCGAAGTAACGGAGACGACAATGAGTGCGAGCGTGAACACCTTGAGCGACGATCCACTGGTCTCCACACAGTGGCTGGCCGACCATCTCGACGACCCGAAAGTCCGCGTCATCGATGCGTCGTTCAAGATGCCGGGCGTGCTGCCGTTGCCGGCGGATGACTACCTCGCCGCGCACATTCCCGGCGCGGTGTTCTTCGACGTCGATGCGGTGTCGGATCACGGCAGCGCGCTGCCGCACATGTATCCCGAGGAGCAGCAATTCGGGCGCGACGTCGGGGCGCTGGGCATCTCCAGCGACGATCTCGTGGTCGCCTATGATTCCGGCGGCTGGGTGGCGGCGCCGCGCGCCTGGTGGATGTTCCTGAGTTTCAGCCATCGCAACATCAAGGTGCTGGACGGCGGCCTGCAGAAATGGCGCGCCGAGGGGCGCCCGGTGCAGTCGGGTGCGGTGTCGCCGCAGCCCGGACACTTCACTGCGAAATTCGATCCGTCCTACGTGCGCAGCAAGGCGCAGCTCGTCGACATCATCGCTTCGCGCCACGAACAGGTGATCGACGCCCGCGCCCGCCCCCGCTTTGCGGGCACCGTGCCCGAGCCGCGGCCGGGTCTGCGCGCCGGCCATATCCCCACAAGCCTGAACCTGCCCTACAACGACCTGTTCGATGCCAGGACCGGCACGATGAAACCGGTCGCGGAGCTGAAGCAGCTGTTCACCGGCGAGGGGCTCGATTTGCAGCGCCCGGTGGTGACCACCTGCGGCTCCGGCGTTTCGGCGGCGGTGCTGACGCTCGCACTTTATCGCCTGGGCGTGCGCGGCTCGGCGCTGTACGACGGCTCCTGGTCGGAATGGGGACAGGCGGACGGACCGGAGATCGCGACAGGGCCGGCCTAATTTATCGCGGGAACGCAGCCGTGCGCTGAGTGCCAAAGCCGGCGAACGGATCGTTGGGCTGCATCTGCTGCTGCATCACCTGTGTCGCGGCCCGCGCCCGCCCGCGCGATGCCGCCTTGCGGCGTTGAATCGTCTTCCGCTGCGCATGAGCGGGCGTTGTGACGCCGGCAGCCTTCGATGCCGATTTGGCATCTGATTTTTTGGCATCCGATTTCATAACAGGCTGCGACGCCGTGATCTGGACGGAAGAGGCCGTCGGCAATTCGGCACTGGCGGCGGCGGGATCGGCGAGTGCCGCCACTTGCAGGTCGGGCTTTGGCGACGCATCCGCTGGTGCGCTGGCAACCGGCACCGGCGCATCCGGAGTTGGCGAAAGCGGGCTGGCCGCAGCGACCACAGTCGGCGACGAGTCCGCAGCGGACGGCTCGCTCTTGCCGATCACGACCGGCTCGCTCATGGCCGGCGCGATCGTTTCGGATTGAGCGGCCGGGGCAGCCGCAGTGACGGCCGCAGCAGAGTCCGGCGCGGTCGCATCCGGCATCACCGGTTTATCGGTCGTCTCGGCTGCACGCGCAGCGGCAGCCACCGAGGCCATTTTCTCGACGTTGCTGTCCTGATCGGCGATCATCTCGACGCGAAGCAGAGCCAGTGTCGCCTGGCGGGCGTCGCGCTCATGTGCAACCTTGGCCTCACGCGAGACCTGCACCGGCGGCAGGTTGGTGAAATCATCATGCGCTGCACGTAACAGCGCTGCCGCGCCCAGACCGAACACCAGCACCGAGACCGACAGCACCACGGTCGCAAAAAGGAAACGGATGCCCGGTAGCATGGAGTCCTCATCGCCTTCGCGATGCGCGGACCGCGAAGTTATTTGGGTGAACCAGGATTCAGTGGGTGAACTGACACAAACGCGGCACAAACAGGAACCGGATCGCTCCAATTGGCTGCGAATCAGGCGCTTACGAGGATAGCCCAAGCGACGATCACAGGATCATGAAAAGTGGGCTTTCAGAGCGCTTCGGGGGCCTTGCCGGCGTTCATCTGTCTGAACAACGGCAGATGAACGCAATCTCGCAAAAATGTCAGCCACTTTTGGCCGGTTTTCGCATGCCCGGTCTTGAATGTGCCGCTATCCTGCGCAATCACCACATTAACCTTCCGGTGTCGGGTCGCGGGCTATAAAGGGTGATGATGGACAAACGCATTCTGACAATTTTTGCGGTCGCCGTGGCCGGCATGGCGGGAACCTCCGCCGTGATGGCTCAGGGCTATCCTCCGCAAGGATATTCACAAAGCCCCTACGCCGGACCGCCCCCTGGCGCCTACCCGCCCGATAGCGCGCTGCCGGATTTCGACGCAATTGACGATGGCGGTCCTCAGGCGCCGTCTTCGACCGCACTGTCGACGCCCGGCCCGGCCCCGCTGGGACCGGTGATGTCGCCCGACGATCCGCGTTATGGCCGCCCCAGCCCGCCGCCGGTGTATTCGAACCGGCCGGTTGACGGCGCTTACGCCAATCGCGGCGCCCCGGGCGGCGGTTTTATCGATCCCGCAGACCGTCCGCGTCCGCCCGGCGGAATGGACGGACAAGGCCAGGTCACCGGCTCGCTCAATTCGCAGCCATCTGCGCCCGTTCAGCTCGGCCCCGACGGCCGGCCGAGCAGTGTGATGTCGCTGCCCGCCGACGAGCAGCCGGAAACCGGCCCGCGCGAGGAGCTGCCTGAGCGACTGCGCCGGCAGGAAGTCAACTACGTCACCAAGGAGCCGGCCGGCACCATCATCGTCGATACGCCGAACACCCAGCTCTATTACGTCCTCGGCAACAACCGGGCGATCCGCTACGGCGTCCGCGTCGGCCGCGACGGCTTCACCTGGACCGGCGTGCAGAAGATCACCCGCAAGGCCGAGTGGCCGGATTGGCATCCGCCACCGGAGATGATTGAGCGCCAGCCCTATCTGCCGCGCTTCATGGCCGGCGGCGACGGCAATCCGCTCGGTGCGCGTGCGATGTACCTGGGATCGACCGTCTATCGCATTCACGGCACCAACCAGCCGTCGACCATCGGCAAGTTCGTCTCGTCGGGCTGCATCGGCATGCTCAATGAAGACGTGACCGACCTGTTCGATCGCACCAAGGTCGGCACCCGTGTCGTGGTGTTGCCGGGCGGCAAGCCGCCGATTCCGGCCGCCACCACCGCATCGGCTGCGCCGATCCAGCAGTACCAAGGTCAGGGACAGTACCAGGGCCAATACAACGGCCAGGCCGCCGCCAACATTCCCGGCACCGGCCCCACCGTGGTGCCGCCGCTGCCGGCGCCGGTCACGGTGCGCTGACGTTTCCAAGGGTTTGAAAAAAGGGCCTCCGTTCTCAGAACGGAGGCCCTTTTGTTTGAGCGTAACCCTGCAGCCTGCGGGTTACGAAATCAGCCGCACCGGCGCCCCCTTCAACCAGGCGGCAATGCCGTCGACCATGTCCTCGTAATAACGGCGGTAGTTCTCCTCGGTGACGTAGCCGAGATGCGGCGTGATCACGACATTGTCGAGTTTGCGCAGCGGATGGTCGACCGGCAGCGGCTCCTGCGAATAGGTGTCCAGCCCGGCACCCGCGATACGGCGCTGCTGCAGCAGTTCCAGCAACGCATCCTCATCGACCAGTGGTCCGCGCGCGGTATTGATCAGGTAGCTGGTCGGCTTCATCCGCGCGAGATCATCGCGGCTCACAAGGCCCCGGGAGCGGGCGGAGAGCACCGTGTGGATGGTGATGACATCCGAGGTGGCAAACAGTTCTTCCTTGGTGACGTAGGCAACCCCAGCCGCATCACAGGTCTCTTTCGTCAGATTGGTGCTCCACGCCTTCACGTTCATGCCAAGCGCCTTGGCGATCAGGGCCACCTTGGTGCCGAGCTTGCCAAGACCGACAACGCCGAGCGTCTTGCCCTCGACATCCTGTCCGACGGTCACTTGCCAGGCTTCGCCGGCCTTCATACGGGCGTTCTCGAAACCGATCTTGCGGGTGAGCTCGAGCATCAAGCCGATAGCGAGGCCAGCGGTCGGATTTCCGACATTGCCGGTGCCGCAGACGGTGACGCCGCGCTGCTTCGCCGTCTCCAGATCGAAGGAGGCGTTGCGCATGCCAGAGGTCAGCAGCAACTTGAGTTTCGGCAGCGCCGAGAGCACATCGCCAGGGAACGGCGTGCGCTCGCGCATGGCGCAGACGATCTCGAAATCCTGCAAAGCGCTGATGGCGTCAGCGGCGCTGGCGAACGGCTGGTCGAACACTGTCAGGTCGACGCGATCGCGGATCGGAGTCCAGTCGGCCAGTTTCAGCGCAACATTCTGATAGTCGTCGAGAATTGCACAGCGCAACGCCATCTTGGATCACCATCGATCGTGAGAATCGCGATCGAGGAAGCCAATCGCGAGGAACTCCATGGTCACCCGCAATCCTCAAAGGCGCAAGACACGTTGCGGGGAGGCCTCAGTCCGGCCGAGCGGGCTGGTCCGGCCCATCATGCTTGGCGTGCCAGGCAGGCCCTGGGCCGCGCATGTAGTGATGCTCGGGGCGGTAGGGATCGAACGCTGCAACCACGAACTGGCGCAGGAAATCGACGACCTCCCGGACCAGGCCGGGATCGCGGGTGCTCGCTGCGGAGCGCACTGAAGGATCGAGAAACGCCATGACACGCATCTGTTGCTGGGTGGCGACGAGCAACAACTTTGCGGCTGAAGTGATTAAAATGCGGTTTTCACTGTTAATGCCCGGCAAACGATTGTCGTTAAGCTTTCCAAAGAGTTACCGTCCCGGTTGCCCTTTGGGAGCCGCCCCGCTACATCAGCAGCAGCAATTTCCCCGCGCTAACAAAGACTCCCCGGATCTTTAGGTCCCCAGATCTTCAGGTTCCACGTCTTTTCAAGGATCACGATGGCCCGTCAGTTCGTCTACTTCATGCAGGGTTTGACCAAGAGCTACCCCACCCGCAAGGTGCTCGATAACGTGCACTTGTCGTTCTATCCGGACGCCAAGATCGGCGTGCTCGGCGTCAACGGCTCCGGCAAATCGACGCTGCTGCGGATCATGGCCGGCCTCGACAAGGACTATAACGGCGAGGCCTGGGTCGCCGAGGGCGCCCGGGTCGGCTACCTCGAGCAGGAACCGCAGCTCGATGCCACCAAGACCGTGCGCGAAAACGTGATGGAGGGTGTCGCCAAGCAAAAGGCGATTCTCGATCGTTACAACGAACTGGCGATGAACTACTCGGACGAGACCGCCGACGAGATGACAAAGCTGCAGGACGAGATCGAGGCCCAGGGCCTGTGGGATCTCGACAGCAAGGTCGACCAGGCGATGGACGCGCTGCGCTGCCCGCCGGATGATTCCGATGTCACCAAGCTCTCAGGCGGTGAACGCCGCCGTGTCGCACTGTGCCGCCTGCTGCTCGATGCGCCCGAACTGCTGCTGCTGGACGAACCGACCAACCATCTCGACGCCGAGTCGGTGTCGTGGCTGGAAGGCCATCTGCGCAACTATCCCGGCGCGATCCTGATCGTAACCCACGACCGCTACTTCCTGGACAACGTTACCAGCTGGATTCTCGAACTCGACCGCGGCAAGGGCATCCCCTACGAAGGCAACTACTCGTCGTGGCTGGTGCAGAAGCAGAAGCGGCTGGAGCAAGAAGGCCGCGAGGACGCCGCGCACCAGAAGACGCTGGCCCGCGAGCAGGAATGGATCGCCTCTTCGCCCAAGGCGCGTCAGGCCAAGTCCAAGGCGCGTTACCAGCGTTACGAAGACCTGTTGAAGCAGGCCAGCGAGAAGCAGACCCAGACCGCGCAGATCACGATTCCTGTGGCCGAGCGGCTCGGCCAGAACGTCGTCGACTTCGAAAGCCTCAGCAAAGGTTTCGGTGACCGCATGCTGATCGACGATCTCACCTTCAAGCTGCCACCGGGCGGTATCGTCGGCGTGATCGGTCCCAATGGCGCGGGCAAGACCACGCTGTTCCGGATGATCACCAAGCAGGAAACCCCTGACAAGGGCGACATCACCGTCGGCGAGAGCGTGCATCTCGGTTATGTCGACCAGTCGCGCGACAATCTCGACGGCAACAAGACCGTCTGGGAGGAGATTTCCGGCGGCAACGAACTGATCCTGCTCGGCAAGCGCGAGGTGAATTCGCGCGGCTATTGCTCGTCCTTCAACTTCAAGGGCGCCGACCAGCAGAAGAAGGTCGGCGCGCTCTCAGGCGGTGAACGCAACCGCGTGCATCTCGCCAAGATGCTGAAGTCGGGCGCCAACGTGCTGCTGCTCGACGAACCGACCAACGACCTCGACGTYGATACGCTGCGCGCGCTGGAAGAGGCGCTGGAGGATTTCGCCGGCTGCGCCGTCATCATCAGCCACGATCGCTGGTTCCTCGACCGCATCGCCACCCACATTCTCGCGTTCGAAGGCGAGAGCCACGTCGAATGGTTCGAAGGCAACTTCCAGGACTACGAGAAGGACAAGATGCGCCGGCTCGGCCAGGATTCGGTGATTCCGCACCGGGTCAAGTACAAGAAGCTGACGCGCTGATCGCCATGTGACGGCCGGCTGCGGTGAAACGCCGCTGCCGGCCGTCACACCAGCGCCCAAACGCTGCACCTATTGAAGCTCGATTTTCCGCGCATTTCACACAGGCGAATATCGATTTTGTGATTCAATTGCGCGCCATCCATAAGGAGTGCATTTTCCGATGTCGCTGACGCCCGAAACCCCGTTGCCGCCGCGCGGCGCCAGAGCCGCCCTGCGCCCGCTGCCGATGCTGATCTTCGGTTCGCGCTGGCTGCAGCTTCCGCTCTATATCGGGCTGATCGTGGCACAGGGCGTCTATGTGGTGCTGTTCCTGAAGGAACTGTGGCACCTGATCTCCCATGCCGCCGAGTTCAATGAGCAGCAGATCATGCTGGTGGTGCTGGGCCTGATCGACGTGGTGATGATCTCGAACCTGCTGATCATGGTGATCGTCGGCGGCTACGAGACCTTCGTCTCGCGGCTGAAACTGCAGGGGCATCCGGACCAGCCGGAATGGCTCAGCCACGTCAACGCCAGCGTGCTCAAGATCAAGCTGGCGATGGCGATCATCGGCATCTCCTCGATCCACCTGCTGCGCACCTTCATCGAGGCCGGCAATCTGGGCGGCGCCGGGCGCACCACCAACTACACCGAGACCGGTGTGATGTGGCAGACCATCATCCACGGGCTGTTCATTCTCTCGGCGATCGGTATCGCCTTCGTCGACAAACTGTCCAACGACTCCATGCAGGCCGCTCATCAGGACGCCAAACATTGATGCGAGGAAGATGATCACGGTACAGCCGAACACGGGATGGCCGATGTTTCGCCGACACGTCTTCGGCTTCACGGTGATTACGCTGGCGACGCTCCTCGCCGGCCCCGCCTCCGCCGCCGACGCCGCGTTCACACAGTTCATCGCGTCACTCTGGCCGGAAGCGCAAAAGGCCGGTGTATCGCGCGCCACCTTCGATACTGAGACCCGCGGTCTCGAACCCGACTACAAGCTGCCCGATTTGATCCTCCCGGGACGGCCGGCGACCGGTGCTCCATCGCAAGCCGAGTTCGTGCAGGTCCCGGCCGACTATGTGAAGGAGGCCTCCATCGCGCGGCTGGCCTCGGAAGGCCAGCGGCTGATGCAGAAATACCGCGCGGCGCTTTCTGAAATCGAGACCCGCTTCGGCGTCCCCGCGACCACCGTGCTCGCGATCTGGGGCCGCGAGACCGACTATGGCCGCTACAGGCTGCCCTACGACACGTTGCGCGTGGTGGCGACGCAGGCCTATGTCGGCCGGCGCAAGGATCAGTACCGCACAGAATTCATCCTGGCGCTGAAGATCCTCAGCGAAGGCGCGGTGACGCGCAAGGACATGCGGTCATCCTGGGCCGGCGCCACCGGCCTCACCCAGTTCCTGCCGTCGGAGTATTACAAGCACGGCGCCGATCTCGACGGCGACGGCCGCATCGACATCTGGAACTCGGTGCCGGATGCGCTCGCCTCGGCCGCACAACAGCTGAAGAACAAGGGCTGGCAGCCCGGCGTGCGCTGGGCCTATGAGGTGCGTGCACCCGCCAATGTCGATTGCACTCAGGGCGTACCGGAGGTGACGCGGCCGATCGGCGAGTGGCTGCGTTTGGGCTTCGTCCCGGTGCGCGGCCTCCAGCTCTCCGCCGCGGAGAAGGCGCAGCCGGCATCGCTGCTGCAGCCCGAGGGCATTTACGGGCCGGCGTTCCTGACCACCGCGAACTACTTCGTGATCAAGGAGTACAACTTCTCCGATTTGTACGTGCTGTTCGTCGGTCATCTCGGCGACCGCATGACTAACCCGCAACCGTTCGCAACGCCGTGGTCGGCCTCGACGCAACTGCGCACGACGGACGTGGAATCGATGCAGCGGCACCTGACGCGGATCGGGCTCTATACTGAGAAGCTCGATGGCAAGGCCGGTATGAAAACCCGCGCGGCGCTCGGCGCCTATCAGAAGTCGGCGGGGTTGAAGGTCGACTGCTGGCCCAGCGCCGAGGTGCTGCGTGCGATGAGCGGAGCGCGGTAAGCAGCAATTGTTTGAACCGTAGCCCGCATGAGCAACGCGATATGCGGGAGCAACATTTGAGATCGTCCCGGATACCGCGCCGCGCGCTCATCCGGACTACGGATGATCTCCTCGAACGACCACAACCGAAAAAACCGGACACAAAAAACCCGGCCATCGCTGGCCGGGTTTTTGAAATCAAAGGTGCTTGATCAGATCAATCGCAGACCTGAACGCGGCGGAAACGCCAGCCGTAGCCATCCCAGAAGCGCTCGCGCACGAAACGGCACGGCGGCTCTTCGACGTAAACCGGCGCAGGCGCATAATAGGCCGGCGGAGGGGCAGCCTGGGCACCGGCGATCGCACCACCAAGCAGCATGCCGCCAAGCAGACCGCCGGCGACACCGGCAGCGATCCGGCCGCCATCGGCCTTCGCGGCCGGCATGGCGACAGCAAGCGAACCGGCGACCGTCAGGATCGCAAGGGACGCCGTCAGCATCTTCTTCATTCTCATTCTCCTCAGATCACGCCAAAGCCCGGCGCAGGGGATTGGACCGACTCAAGGCCATGTCGGGCCTTTTGTACCTTGTTAGTTCCGTCAATTAAAGCGGCCCCGCCAATTTGACGGAAAACCGGTAGCGCTCGTCCCCACGGCCATCATAGTCGATTTTCTTGCCAGGGTCTTAAAAAAACGGCCGGGAGAACTCTTATTGATATCTCCAAGCCTTTCATTTGAGGCCGTATTTTGGCGTTCATCTTCATTGCGCAGGCAATTCTGCCCGCCGGCGGATCAAACCCATCTTTGATCCGTTCGATTTGAGCGATACCAATCTCGGTCGCGGCCTTGGTCAGCAACCTGGACTAGTCACAGACCCGGACTAGTCACAGACTTGGACCCGGCGGATGCGCCAGCCATAGCCATCCCAGAACCGCTGGCGCTGCAGATAGCAGCCGCCGCCGTAATAGCCGGGGCCGGCAACATAGGCCGGGCCGCCGTAGTAGCCGTAACCGCCACCGTAGTAGCCATAGGGGCTGCCATAATAGCCGTACCCGCCGCTCAGGGCGCCGCCCAGGATCGCGCCCGCAGCCAGACCGCCGATGACGCCCGCCGCGATACGGCCACCTCCGGCTTGCGCAGGTGCCGGCGCTGCAACCGCTGAAACCGCCAGGACACCCGCGGCGGCAACGGCCATCAATGCTCGTTTCATCGCTCCACTCCTTGACCGGTGAGATGAAGAATTACGTTGATCCATACGCAGGGTTTCATAACCCGCTTGAACGATCAATGAATATCCGGGCCGGAATCCCGCCACGATTGGGCGGAATTCATGTCCATAAGACCCTAGAAATACAGGCTAATCCCGCGACACAGAGTGGCAAAAATACCACCGAACCGAGGGGCTGGACGCGGTCCTGCGGCCGCACTATTTGGCCGGCGCATCCTTCGGCTTCTTGTCCGCCGGGGTCAGAGCCTGGATCTGGGTTTGCAGTTGATCGAGAGACTTCTGCAAGGTCGCGACCGTTCCCTTCAGGGCCTCGATCTGGGCACGCATCGCCGCCGCATCCCGGCCCGCGGCGTCGAGCTTCTTCTGCTGATCGAGCGCAGCCTGGGTCATGGTTTTCTTCAGGAAGTCGACATTGCTCTGCAGGCAACTCGTGCGCCGCTCCATGGTTTTTTCCACGGTGCAGATTTCGATGCCCGGCACATCCTGGGCGAGTGCCGCGCCCGCAACCAGCATGAGCGTCATCACGGACAGTCCTGTTTTCAGCATTCGCTTCCCTTTCAAGCTATCGGGCAAGCATATCAAGCGCGGATGGCTGCGTCGCTCCCATCAGGGATATTGACGACGACGTGTCGCAGCACTCAGGGTCGTGTTATGTGACACCTGGTTGCGCCGAATTTCGGTCGGACTCTTTCATCGCATTTTCATCACATGCACATTCAGACAATCGGAGTGACGGGGTGTGGCGTGGCGGGGCTGGCGACAGCATTGTTGCTGCATCGCGATGGCCATCGCGTCACGCTGTTCGAGCGGTTCACCGCCCCGCAACCGCTTGGCTCGGGCCTGATGATCCAGGCCACCGGCCTCGCGGTGCTGCGTGCGTTGCAGCTTGATCGGGACGTGCTTGCAGCCGGCGCCCGCATCGACCGCCTGTTTGGCAAAGCCGTTCCCTCGGGCCGCACCGTGCTCGATGTGCGTTACGCCGCGCTGGACGACACCGCGTTCGGCATCGGCATCCATCGTGCCGCGCTGTTTGGTATTCTCTATCAAGCCGTAATCCGGGCCGGTATCACGATAGAGATTGGACGCGCGGTGACGGCCGCTCCACGCGATGGCGATGGCCGAAGGCACATCGTGTTCGCCGACGGTGCCGTGGCCGGGCCGTTCGATCTGGTGGTCGACACGCTCGGCCTCGGCAGCCCATTGATTCCCGCCGCCGGGCGCACACTGGCCTACGGCGCGTTGTGGGCCTCGCTCGACTGGCCGCTGGGCACGGATTTCGATCCGCACGCACTCGAGCAACGTTATGTGCGCGCCAGCACCATGGTGGGCGTGCTGCCGATCGGCACAACACCCGGTGCCACGCCCCAGCAAGCCGCCTTCTTCTGGTCGCTGCGCGGCGATCAGCTCGAGACCTGGCGACAGCGCGGATTGGATGCGTGGAAAGACGATGTGCAGCAAGTTTGGCCGTCGACCGCACCGCTGCTGGACCAGATCGAGACGCCTCAGCGCCTCACCTTCGCCGCCTACGCCCATCGCACCACCGCGACGCCCTCCGAGCCGGCACTGATCCATATCGGCGACGCCTGGCATGCGGCGAGCCCGCAACTCGGCCAGGGCGCCAACATGGCCTTGCTCGATGCCTACGCACTTGCCAAGGCCCTGCGCGAGACCGATGCCGTTGCGCGCGCCGCTCCCCGCGCGATTGCGCTGCGCCGGCGGCACGTCCGCACCTATCAGGCGATGAGCGCGCTGTTCACGCCGGTCTATCAATCCGACAGCCGCATGCTGCCGCTGCTGCGCGACCGTATCGCCGGCCCGCTGACGCGGCTCTGGCCGGCAACACGCCTGCTCGCCGCGATGGTCGCCGGCCTGATCGGCTGGCCGCTCAAGCCGCTGGGTCTGGCACGCACCGCGCAAGCACGGCACACCACCGGATTCAGCGACATCGCCGGACGCGATCCGCTGATCGTGTTCGACGGCGAATGCGTGTTGTGCTCGACCCAGGCGCAGTTCGTGCTGCGACATGACCGCATCAAACGTTTCCGCCTGACCACCGCGCAGGGCGAGATCGGCCGCGCGCTGTATCAGCGGCTGGGATTGCCGACCGACGTCTATCACACCATGCTGCTGATCGAGGACGACCAGGCGCTGATGCACTCCGATGCGGTGCTCGCGATCGCGCGCGGGCTGGGCTGGCCGTGGCGCGCGGCCGGCATCCTGAGCCTCGTCCCGCGCGGCCTGCGCGACCGGCTCTATCGTGTCGTGGCGAACAACCGTTATCGCTGGTTCGGCCGCCACGACGTCTGCTGGCGCCCCGCGCCCGATGTGATGGACCGCATCCTGTGAGGCGGGTGCTGGTGATCGGCGGCTATGGCGGCTTCGGCGCCCGCATCTCGCGGCGGCTGGCCGATGACGGCTGGGAGGTTTTTGTCGCCGGCCGCAGCCTGGTGAAGGCGCAACAATTCTGCGCCGAGCGTTCGAATTGCCTCGCCATCGCGCTCGATCGCGACAGCGGTATCGCCGAAGCGCTGGCGAATTATCGGCCGTTCGCGGTGGTGGATGCCGCCGGTCCGTTTCAGGGCGCCTCCTACGATATCGCACGCGCCTGCATCGCGGCGCGCTGTCATTATCTCGACATCGCCGATGGCCGGGATTTCGTGGCCGGCATCGGTGCGCTCGACGCCGCCGCACGCGGTGCCGAGGTCGCTGTCATCAGCGGCGCTTCCAGCGTGCCCGCGCTTTCCGGTGCCGTGCTGCGCGAACTGACCCCCGGCTTCGATGATCTCAGCGCCATCGAGATGGCCATCAGCGCCTCGAACCGGGCCACGGCGGGCTTGTCGGTCACGCGTGCGATCTTCTCCTACATCGGCCGTCCGATCCGGCTGTGGCGCGGCCGGCGCTGGAGCGTCGGATATGGCTGGCAGGATCTGCGGCGCGAGGATTTTCGCGTGACCGGCGCGCCGCCGCTCAACGGCCGCCTGGTCGGGCTGGCCGACGTGCCCGATCTCGCGCTGCTGCCGGATCGCCTGCCTGGGCGTCCCGCAGTCAGCTTCCGCGCCGGAACGGAGCTTGCGCTGCAGAACCTTGGTGTCTGGGCGATGAGCTGGCTGACCCGATGGGGACTGCTGAAACGCCCCGACCGGCTGCTGCCGCCGATGCTGAGTTTGCAACGCGCAACATCGAAGCTCGGCAGCGATCGCTCCGGGATGATCGTGCGTTGCTTCGGGTGGCGTGCGGGCGCGCGAACCGAACGGCGCTGGACATTGGTGGCGAGCGACGGCTGCGGGCCGGAAGTTCCGGGGCTCGCGGTCCCGGTGCTGCTGCGGCGCCTGCGCGACCGAACCCTCGGCGCCGGCGCTCGCGATGCCGGCCCGCTGCTGGCGCTGGCCGAGTTCGAACCGGCGTTATCAGCAATGCCGGTGCGCCACGCCGTCACCGAGCATGCCTTGCCGCCGCCGCTCTACGCCCGTGTGATGGGAGCCGCGTTCGAGGCACTGCCGCCGCGGGTGCGCGCCATGCACGAGGTGCTGCGCGATCACGGCGCCAGCGGTTGCGCCACCGTCACCCGTGGCCGCAACCCGCTAGCCCGCATCGTCGCCGCGGTGATCGGCTTTCCCAAGGAAGGCGAGCACGACCTGAACGTGACGTTCAGCGAACGCGACGGAGTGGAGACCTGGACCCGGGATTTTTCCGGCCGCCAGTTCAGCAGCCGTCTCGCGCAGCGGGGACAGTATCTGGTGGAAGAGTTCGGCCCGCTGCGGTTCGGCTTCCATCTCGTCAGCACCCCGTCGGGCTTCGAGATGCACATCAAGCGCTGGTGGCTGGGTCCGCTCCCACTGCCCCTGGCACTGGCGCCGCGCTCGCTCGCCAGCGAATGGCAGGCCGACGACCGCTTTCATTTCGACGCCCCGATTGCACTGCCGCTGATCGGCCTTGTCGTGCACTACCGGGGCTGGCTCGAATAGGTCGCAGCATCTGATATGCATTATGTCCGTCAGCCCGGAGGCGTCTTCTCATCCGGCACGTGGCAGACGGCTTCGATGTTGTGCCCGTCGGGATCGAGGACGAACGCGCCGTAATAATTCGCGTGATACCGCGGGCGAAGCCCCGGCAAGCCGTTGTCTTGTCCTCCCGCCGCAAGAGCCTCTTGATGAAACCGATCCACAGTCGCCCTGTCCGGCGCCGCAAAGGCAAGATGGACACTCGTCTGGGCCGCAGCTCGATTGCCGATCCAGAAAAAGGCTTTCCGGCCGGCTCCGTAGCCTGCGAAAGCTTCACCTTCAGCATACAGGCGTTCGATGCCGAGCGGACGCAAGGCCTGGTCATAGAACGCAATCGACCGCCCCACGTTGCTGACGCCGATCGTGACGTGATCCAGCATGGCGAACCTCCAGCCTGACGCTCATCAGGACGACGAACCTAATCCATCCCAGCTGAAAAGAAAAAAGACCGCAAGCATTGCTGCTTGCGGCCTTGCAGTCTGGTGGTCAACTTGAACGCGCGAGCAGCTCAGCGCTCGGCAAAGGCCTTCTCGACCACGAAGTGGCCGGGCTCGCCGTGGTTGCCTTCGATGAAATTGCGATCGAGCAGCAGTTGCTTGGTATCGGTGAGCAGTGCCGGGCTGCCGCAGATCATGACACGATCCTTCTCGGCCTCGAGATCGGCGAGGCCCACGTCCTTGAACAGCTTGCCCGAGGACATCAGGTCGGTGATGCGGCCACGGTTGTGGAAGGGATCGCGCGTCACGGTCGGATAATAGATCAGCTGGTTGCGGACCATCTCGCCGAGCATCTCGTCCTTCGGCAGCGTCTCGGTGATCATCTCGCCATAGGCGAGTTCCTTGACGTGGCGGCAGCCGTGCAGCAGCACGACCTTCTCGAAACGCTCGTAGGTTTCCGGATCCTTGATCACGCTCAGGAACGGCGCCAAGCCGGTGCCGGTGCCGACCAGATACAGGTTGCGGCCATCCAGCAGGTTGTCGATCACCAGCGTGCCCGTCGCCTTGCGGCTCACGATGATGGAATCGCCTTCCTTGAGATGCTGCAGGCGCGAGGTCAGCGGACCATCCTGCACCTTGATGGAGAAGAATTCGAGCTGGTCTTCGTAGTTCGCGCTGGCGACGCTGTAGGCGCGCAGCAGCGGCTTCTCGTTGACCTTCAGCCCGATCATCGTGAATTCGCCGTTGCGGAAGCGGAACGAGGGATCGCGGGTGGTCTTGAAGCTGAACAGGGTGTCGGTCCAGTGATGAACGCTGACAACGCTTTCCTGATTGAAGTTGCTCATGTCTGATCCGTCACTCGCAAGGCTGAATTTTGGGGTTGTCCGGCCGGAAGGATGCTCAAGGACCTGTCGAAGAAACTTGTCTCGTTAATTCGTTTGTGTACTAATGAATAATCCAACTTGTTCCCACCGTCAAGACCGGTCGAAAAGTCCCGAAAAGTCTTGGGTGGTATCTAGGGTATTTCAGGGGAAAACGAAATACGCTGCACCGCAATAAAATTCTCTTTTTCAAAGAGTTAGGGTTATTCTAAGCCACAAAACCGCCCTTTCGGGGAATGTCCGCGAGGGCCAAAATGAGCACAAAGGACAGCATCCATGGCGCACGACGAACCGCAGGCGGCCGGCCCCACCAAGCTGGTGATCCGCAATATCGGCCTTCTTCTGAGCGGCGATATCGACAAGCCGGTGCTGGATGCCGACACCATTGTGGCCGACAACGGTAAAATCAGCGCGATCGGCCGCGCCAAGGATGTGGACACCGCAGGTGCCACCACGGTGATCGATGCCAACGGCACTACCGTGACCCCCGGGCTGATCGACAGCCATGTCCATCCGGTGGCCGGCGACTGGACCCCGCGCCAGAACCAGATCGGCTGGATCGACAGCTTCCTGAACGGCGGCGTCACCACCATGATCTCGGCGGGCGAGGTCCACATGCCGGGTCGCCCCCGCGACGTGGTCGGGGTCAAGGCGATGGCGATCTTCGCCCAGCGCGCGTTCCACAATTTCCGCCCCGGCGGGGTCAAGGTCCATGCCGGCGCGCCGGTGATCGAGCCCGGCATGGTCGAGCAGGACTTCAAGGATCTGGCCGATGCCGGCGTGAAGCTGCTCGGTGAGGTTGGCCTCGGCGGCGTCAAGGACGGCGCCCGCGCCAGGGAGATGGTTGCCTGGGCCCGCAAATACGGCATCCAGTCGACCATCCACACCGGCGGCCCCTCGATCCCCGGTTCCGGACTGATCGATGCCGACGTGGTGCTGGAAGCGGACACCGATGTGGTCGGCCATATCAACGGTGGGCACACGGCGCTGCCCGATGGCCAGATCCGCTGTATCTGCGAGGGCTGCAAGCGCGGCCTCGAGCTGGTGCACAACGGCAACGAGCGCGCCGCGCTCTACACCCTGCGCATCGCGCGCGAGATGGGCGACCTCAGGCGCGTCATCCTCGGTACCGACGCACCGGCCGGCTCCGGCGTGCAGCCGCTCGGCATCCTGCGCATGGTCTCGCTGCTGTCGTCGCTCGGTGACGTGCCGGCCGAGGTGGCGTTCTGCTTCGCCACCGGCAACACCGCGCGGATGCGGGCGCTGGATTGCGGCCTCATAGAGGTGGGACGCGCCGCTGATTTCGTCATCATGGACAAGGCCCAGCATTCTGCCGGCAAGAATATCCTGGACAGCGTTCAGCTCGGCGACCTGCCCGGCATCGGCATGACCATCATCGACGGCATTGTGCGCACACAGCGCAGCCGAAATACGCCGCCGGCCACCAAAGTGCCTGAAATCATTTCTACACCGCGATGATGTCGCGCTGTAATTTCTTGTGATCGCAGTTGTCGGAAAACGGCTTCCAGTTTTTCACAGCATGCTTTAGCTGAAGTAGCGCGGTCATTCGAATCGCCTACCCAACTTCAAGACACTTTCGTTAAGACGCATGCTCTAAACAGCGCATGCTTTGAGACACATGTTTTTGCGAACAACCCGGCCTGTCCGGGTTGACGTGCATCCACGTCCTGATTGGGTGAGATCATCAGGACGTGGGTGTCACCTTTCTTGTGCTCGCGTGTCTTGTCCTGCGCCCACATGTCTTGCGCTTGCACCACCGTGAGGAGTGCAGCAGCCGTGCGACACCAATCCCGAGCCTTAAGGCGGATTGGCGCGGTATAGCCTACGGCCATCCGAGCGAGATTAACGATCGTGAATGGCGGATGACGCAGAGCCTGTCATCGGGCCGAACGTCCACCCCACCCGGAGCCGTTGGCTCACTCATCCGCCTGAGCCCCTTGGCATGAGGGTTGCATCGGTTGTTGCAGCGATCGCGGGCACGAGCCCCTGCGGTCATGACACGACTTGCGCAATATTTGGAGCAAATGATGGGCGAGGTTATCCGATTTATTTCAGAATCCGAGCGTGAGCGTATCCGCCTCATTCAGGATGCGCGCGCACTCTACCACAGCATCTTCCCGCCGGCCGATCCGATCAGCGAGCAGCGGGACAACCCATTCAGCGGCACCGGCACCAATCGCAGCAGCGGGGTACCCCTGTCGTGATCAAGATCATCGCCGTGCTCTGCAGTCTCGCCTCTCCGGACAATTGCCACGAGCAGACCGTCACCACCTCCGACGTCGCCGACGTCTCGATGCAATCATGCATGATAGGCATGCCACAACTCGCAGAGTGGATGAAGCAGCATCCGGCCGAGCGCCTGGCAGCATGGCGCTGCGTGATCGGCAAACAGGACGGCAGGGGAGCTTAGAGCGTTTTCGAGTGAAGCGGACACCGCTTCACGTGAAGAAAACGCGTCACGCGATCCCGCGCTGACCGGGCAATCACCGCAGCCGCGACAGCAGCGCCAGCAGAGTCTCGCGTTCCTTCGCGTTGAGCGGCGCCAGCGTCGCTTCGGTGATCTCGATGGCGTTGGGCAGCGCCTTCTCCACCACGAGCTGGCCGGCCTTGCTCAGGCTGACCAGCAGCCTGCGGCCATCGTCGGGATCGGGGCTGGTCTCGGTCAGCCCGCGCGCGGTCAGACGGTCGATCACACCCTTGATGGTGGCGACATCCATCGCGGTGATACGTCCGAGCTGATTCTGCGAACACGGCCCGGTCTCCAGCAGCTTGATCAGCGCAGTCCACTGCGTCGGCGTCAGGCCGCTGCCGATCTGCTCCATGAAGATCGTGGAGTGGCGCTGCGAGACCTGGCGCAGGATAAAGCCGATCTGCTCCTCGAGGACATAGGCCGACCGTGAGGTTTTTCGCGGTTTCGGCGCAACGGCCTTGCTCATGATGGTCCCCCGGAACTGTCGGCTGACGACTCGCCACGCTTGTGGATTGATTTATAACCGCGCGTATTCTGATCGCAAAACCGGTTCCCACTTTTGCGGATTACGCGCCCCTGACCCATCACACGGCCAGATAGGCGTCGCGGATATCGGGCCGGGCGTCGAGTTCGGCCATGGTGCCGCTGAAACAGATGCGCCCGCGCTCGATGATGTAGGCGCGATCGGAAATCAATCGCGCGAAATGCAGGTTCTGCTCGGAAACAAGAATGCTGACGCCTTCCTGCTTCATGGTCAGGATGGCGTTGGCCATCTGCTCCACGATCTTCGGCGACAGCCCTTCGGAGGGCTCGTCCAGCAGGATCAGCGAGGGATTGCCCATCAGCGTGCGCGCGATGGTCAGCATCTGTTGCTCGCCGCCGCTCATCCGGCCGCCGGCGCGTCCCCGCATTTCGCCGAGATTGGGGAACAGCGAAAACAGTTTCTCCTGGGTCCAGCGTGGCGCGTTCTTACGTTCCGGCTGTTTGCCGACCTCAAGGTTCTCTTCAACGGTCAGGTCCGTGAAGATGCGCCGCTCCTCCGGCACATACCCCAGGCCGCCGCGCACGATGGCGTGGGTCGGCTTGTCGGAGACGTCGACGCCTTCGAACATGATCTGGCCGCGGCGCTGATTGACCAGGCCGACGATGGAGCGAAATGTCGTGGACTTGCCGGCGCCGTTGCGCCCGAGCAGCGCCACCACCTCGCCCGCGCCGACCTCGAGGCCGACGTCGAACAGGATGTGTGCAGGTCCGTAAAAGCTGTTGAGACCCGAAACCTGGAGTTTCACGTCTTGAGATTTCATGCCCTGGAGCGTCATGCGGAGACCCCCTGATGGTGAGCGTCCTGATGGCCCGCTTCGTACAGGAGGCCCTCACCGAGATAGATCGCACGCACCTGTGGATCGTTGCGCACCGTGTCGGGCGATCCCTCCGCGATCAGGGTGCCGCGATTGAGCACCAGCACGCGGTCGGCATGCTCGAACACCACATCCATGTCGTGCTCGGTGAACAGCACCCCGATCTGCTTTTCCCGAGCAATGCGCGCGGTCAGCCGCATCAATTCGATGCGCTCCTTCGGCGCCATCCCGGCAGTCGGCTCATCCATCAGCAGGATCCTCGGCGCATTGGCGAGCGCAATCGCGAGTTCCAGCCGCTTCAGGTCACCATAGGCGAGTTCACCGCAGGGCCGGTCGCCATAGGCCCCCATGCCGACCAGGTCGAGCAACCCGTTCGCATCCTCGCGGGCGAACTTCGGCGTCGACAGCCACATGTTGTAGAGCTTCGACGCATAGGATGACAGCGCCACCTGGACGTTCTCGCGCACCGTCATGGTGGAAAACGTCGCGGTGATCTGGAAGGTGCGGCCGACGCCGAGCCGCCACACCGCACGCGGCTGGCGTCCGGTGGTGTCCTGTCCCAGCAGGGTGATACGGCCGGCATCAGGTGGGATCTGGCCGTTCAGCATGTTGAAGCAGGTGGTCTTGCCGGCACCATTGGGACCTATCAGCGCCAGGATCTCGCCGGCTGCGACTTCGAACGACACGCCGCGCACGGCGTGCACACCGCCATAAGATTTGGTCAGGCCCTCGACTTTGAGAATGGCGTTGCTCATTCGGCGCTCCCGAGCTTGGGGGCTGCGCTCAGCGCCGTCGGCTTGCCGAGTGACCGCGTGCGAAAGCGTTCGCGCACGGTCTCGAAGATGCCGACGATGCCGGTCGGGAATGCAACCACGAGCAGCACGATGATGCCGCCAAGCACGAGTTTGGACTGGTCGATCTGGCTGACCAGCCAGATGTTGAGCGCCTTGAACACCACGGCACCGACCACCGCCCCGGAGATGGTCTCGACGCCGCCGAGCAGCACCATCACCAGTGCATCGACCGACAGCGAGATGCCCATGCTATCCGGAAACACGCTGCCCTTGAGATAGGCGAACAAGGCGCCCGCGACGCTCGCTACCGTGCCGGCGATGACAAAGGCCACCCACTGGATGCGCTTGCCATTGATGCCGATCGCCTCGCTGCGCAGCACGGAGTCCCTCGTGGCACGCAATGCGTAGCCGAATGGCGAGAACACCAGCACGCGCAAACCGACCACGGCGCAGGCCGCGACCGCCAGCGACAACCAGTAGAACCGCGCCGGCGTGGCCACCCATGCCGCTGGCCAGATGCCGAGCAGGCCGTTGTCGCCGCCGGTGACGCCGACCCACTGGAACGCGATCGACCAGACGATCTGCGCGAACGCCAGGGTCAGCATGGCGAAATAGACGCCAGAGAGCTGCACCGCAAAGAACCCGAAGATCACGGCGCCGAACAGTCCGAGCAACGGCCCGATCAGCAGGCAGGCAATCATCGGCAGGCCGGCCAGCTTGGCCAGGAAAGCCACACCGTAGGAGCCGAGGCCGAAATACGCCGCATGGCCGAACGACGCGAGCCCTCCGACCGACATCAGGAAGTGAAGGCTGGCAGCGAAGATGATGTAGATGACGATCTCGGAACCGACCGTCAGCGCATAGGTGCCACCGATCAGCGGCAGCGCTGCGGCAGCCAGCAGAACCAGCAACGACAGCAAACGCTCGTTGCTGGTCAGCGGCCGCCAGGGACGCACGGTCAATCCGGGTGTGCGCCGGGCCGGCGCCTCCGCCTTGCCGAACAGACCCCAGGGCCGCACGATCAGCACCGCGGCCATCACCAGGAATACCAGGATGATGGAGATCTTCGGGAAAATCAGAATGCCGAACGCATTCAGTTCCGACACCAGCACCGCGGCAACGAACGCCCCGGTGATGCTGCCGAGACCGCCGATCACCACCACCACGAACACATCGACAATGATGCGCAGATCCATGGTGTGATTGACCGCATCGCGCGAGATCTGCAGCGCGCCACCCAGCGCGGCGAGAAAGACACCGACGGCAAACACGCTGGTGAACAGCCATTTCTGGTTGACGCCGAGCGCCGCCACCATGTCGCGGTCCTGCGTCGCTGCGCGCACCAGTACGCCCCAGCGGGTGCGGTGGAACAGCAGCCACAGCGCGCCGAGCACCAGTGGCCCCAGCACCATCAAGAAAATATCGAACGACGGCAGCGCCTGTCCGAAGAAATCGATCGCGCCCTTCAATCCCGGCGCACGGCGCCCGAGCAGATCGTCCGGGCCCCAGATCACGACGACCAGATCCTCGACCATCAGGGTCAGGCCGAAAGTCGCCAGCAGCTGAAACAATTCCGGCGACTTGTAGATTCGCCGCAGCAGGAACATTTCCACCAAAACGCCGACCGCGGCGACGATCAACGCCGCAAGCACGATGCCGCCCCAGAAGCCGATCGCGCCGGAAAACCGCTCGGTCAGCGTGAAGGCCACATAGGCGCCGAGCATATAGAACGCGCCATGGGCGAAATTCACGATGCGCGTCACGCCGAAAATGATCGACAGGCCGGACGCGACCAGAAACAGCGACGCGGCGCTCGCGAGACCGGTCAGGAACTGGACGACATAAAAGCTCATCTGGAATCCGCGTGGGTTCGATAGAGATGCCGCTCGGCAAGGAGTCGTTCCCTCCCCCCTTGTGGGGGAGGGAGCAGTCCAACCACAGCCCCGATGTGGGGCAATCTCAGATTGCGACACGTGGATCTCACAGGACCTGACCCGGCAATCCGTTTTGTCGCAATCATCGATCAATCCTTCGGCCGCACCTTGGCGACCTCGGCTTCGCTCGGCAGGAAGTCAGCGCCGTTGCGATAGACCGAATTGACCATCACGCCCTTGCCGTCTTTGACCGAGGTCTTGCCGACGAACGCGCCGAGGGTCGATTGATGATCCGCCTTGCGGTAGCTGATTTCGCCGAACGGCGACGACAGCTTGATGTCCTCGGCCGCGGCAATCAGCTTCTCGGTGTCGGTGGAGTCCGCCTTGGCCAGGATCGCTGCAGCCGACTTGATCAGCTCATAGCCGACCACCGAGCCGAGGCGCGGATAGTCGTTGTACTTGGCCTGGTAGGCTTTCAGGAACGCGGCATGCTCCGGGGTCTTGATGTCGTACCAGGGATAGCCGGTGACGATCCAGCCTTCCGGCGTTTCATCCTTCAGCGGATCGAGATACTCCGGCTCGCCGGTCAGGAAGGAGACGACGGCGCGATCCTTGAACAGGCCGCGCGTGTTGCCTTCGCGGACGAACTTCACGAGATCCGGCCCGAACGTGACGTTGAGGATGGCCTCCGGCTTGTCGGCGGCAACCGCCTGCACCACCGGACCTGCATCGATCTTGCCCTGCGGCGGCCACTGCTCGCTGACCCACTGGATGTCCGGACGCTTGGCCGAAAGAAGGGCCTTGAACACGGCGACGGCCGACTGGCCGTATTCGTAGTTCGGCGCCACGGTGGCCCAGCGCTTGGCCGGCAGCTTGGCGGCTTCATCCGCTAGCATCGCCGCCTGCATATAGTTGGAGGGGCGCAGGCGGAAAGTGTAGCGATTGCCGTTCGCCATGGTGACGGCGTCGGTCAGGGGCTCGCCGGCCAGGAAGAACACTTTCTTCTGCTTGGCGAAGTCGCTGACGGCGAGGCCGATGTTGGAGAAGAAGGTGCCGGAGATCATCGCCACGCCTTCGCTGGCGACGAGTTCGTTCGCAGCCGTCACCGCATCCGCCGGCTTGCCGTTGTCGTCCTTGGAGACGACCACTAGCTTCTTGCCCTTGATGCCGCCGGCGGCGTTGACTTCCTCGACCGCGAGCTGCCAGCCCTTGCGATAGGGCTCGGTGAAGGACGGCAGCGCCGAGTAGCTGTTGATCTCGCCGATCTTGATTTCGGCCTGCGCCATCGCCGACGTGGCGACACCGGACAGCATGATCCCGAGCCCCGCGATCAAGAAACGGCTTGATAGTCCAGATCTTGGCATTCCAGTCCTCCAGTGTTGATGAGAGCCCTGCGTGTGCTCCCGGTGATTGTGATCGTCCCTGTTCACCCCGGCGTTGTCATCCGGTTCTTTCGACCAATCCGCGCTGCAAATCAGCGCAACCCGTCCTCGCCCTTGATCTCTGCAACTGTCAGGCCACCGACGCGGGCGAGCGGCCGGCCGCTGTCAGTGACAGCCACCGCGACCATGATCTCGTTAGCGCGCGGTGCGTCGTTGATCTGAACTTCCATGCCGTCGAAATGACTGCGCACGAACGCCGCATCCTTATGGCCCAGCGGGATATCCAGCACGGTGCCGAGACCGCCGCGCTTTTTCGACGACGGAATCAGCGCCGCGCCCTTGCCCAGCACCTTGCGCACCGGCGCGCCCATCTTGGGGTGCAGCAATGCAGCTGCGTGTTCCAGCTCGCCGTTCTCGCCCACAGCCGCCGCTTTACCATAACTCTGCGCGCGCGGCCCTTCGATGCCGAGCGCCGCGATCGCCTTTTCAGTGAGCAGGCCGCCCAGTTCCTCGCCGATCGCAATCAGTAGCGACAGGTCCTCGACATATTGTCCGGCGAACGGGTTCTCGATCACGGCGATCGCCGCGGCGCGGCGGGTCGGCGGATTGATGACGCGGCCGGCTTCCTGCACGGTTTCTTCGACCACGGTCACGATCTTGCGAATGACGGCACTCATCGCAGTCCATCCTCTCCCTTGATCTCGTTCGCCTTCAGCCCGCCAACGCGGGCATGAATGCGCGATCCGGTGGTCATCACCAGCGCCAGCAGCATTTCATCGGCCCGCGGCGCGTCGGTGATGCCGACTTCCATGGCGTCGAAGTGCGAGCGCACATAAGATGCATTGATATGTGTCACCGGCACGTCAAGCCGGGTGCCGGGGCCGCCGACCTTCTTCGCAGACGGCACGATCGCCTTGGCTTCGCCTAGCGCATGGCGCATGGCGTAGCCGCCCGGCACATGCCAGAGCGCACCGTGTTCCAGCTCTCCCGCAGCGCCGACGATGGCGCCCTTGCCGTAGCCCTGGATGACCGCTGGATCATTGCCCAGCGCCTTGAGCAGCGCTCCGGCCATCTCAATGCCTGTCTCTTATACACATCTAGATGTGTATAAGAGACAGTGCCAGAGCGCACCGTGTTCCAGCTCTCCCGCAGCGCCGACGATGGCGCCCTTGCCGTAGCCCTGGATGACCGCTGGATCATTGCCCAGCGCCTTGAGCAGCGCTCCGGCCATCTCAATGCCGAGCGGAGTGAGATCGTCCATGAAGCCGGAAATCTCCTCGACATAGCGGCCCGCGAACGGATTTTTGATCACCACCAACGCCGCACCACGGCGCAGCGGCACCGCCTGCGGCTTGCCGCCCTCGTGAAAAATCTCTTCCACCTGGATCAGGCGTTTGCGGATGACGACATCAGGCATGCATCGGGCTTTCGTTGAGTTTGAAGGCATCTTGTTTGATGGACGGCGCGACAATCGAGGGCGCGGTGCCGATCCCGATCGACCGGCTCTCGCCCTGCAACCGCAGCGCCGCGCCATCGATCAGGCGGTGCGCGACCAATCGTTCGGCCATCGCGGCGCCCGCATCCAGCGCCATATCGACGTCAGCGCGTGACATCTCTGCGACATTGCGGGTGACCAGACGGTCACCGAGATCGTTGTCGGGCTGCAGCTCACACGCCGGAACACGCGTCACCGCAGGATGTCCCGGCAGATCGACCGCGTTGGCAATGATGGTGGCCGCCGCATCGGCTTGCGCCGCGGTCGCCGCCAGGACCGTCACCGCATCCGCGATGCCGAGCGAGAAGCTGCGGCCGTGACGGCCGCTGGTGGCGATGCCGCGTGAACGCTGCGCGGCCTCAATGACGGTGGTGCCAATCAAACTCGGCGCATCCGGACGATCCACCAGACCAACCGTGAAGCGCTGCCCGAGTGCGAGATGCAGCGCGATGTCGCCGCCATTGTTGACATAGGCGCGGTCGAGATCCGCCGCCGCGGTCATCGCGCCCAGAATTTCTTCCGCCACCGCGCCCGCCACCGCCGCCATCGGCGTGATGAAACATTCGTCGGCAAAGGGTGCCACCGCGGCAAACATGCGTCGCGCAATGCGGCCACGCAGGCGCGTGCCCGAGGCGTCCGCCTGCGCGCGCAATCCCGGCAGCTCATCGCACAGCGCATCGAGCAGGCCGGTGAATTTTTCAATGGCCGCCTGATAGGCGCGCTGCACTTCCTCGTCAGCACCGAACGCCTGCACAACGAGATCAATCGGCCCGTCCTGCAGGTGGAGACGCCTGCCGTCCGCCAAAAACCTGACGTGCGGGGCGCGGGTCATGCCGGTTTTCCGTCCTCATCCTGCGCCGGTCCGTGGCGCAGCACTTCGGTGTTGTCCTTCAGCGACGACAACGGCCGGACATGATCCATGTGGCCGCCGAGCGCGGCATAATCCGACAGCGGCATGGTGAATTCGATCGGCGCCACCAGTGCCGGGGTCGGCACGTAACCGAACGCGCCCTGCGGCACCTGCGTCACGTCCACCATGAAAGTGATGCCGCCGCCCGGCCAGACATAGGTCGGCGCGCCGCCGCTGGTGACCTTGGTCAGCGTGTCCTTCACCGAGCGAGTCAGCCGCACCGGATTGTCGGTGACGCCGGCGCGCAGCGACCCGCCGGCACCACCCATGAACAGCACGGTGCACAGCGCCGGCTCGCAATTTTCCTGGATGCGCTCGACCGAGAGCTGCAGCTCCTCGGGCAGATCCTTCTGCACCGGCTTGAGCGCGTCATCGAGCTCGAAATAGGCGTAATGCTCGCCGGTGGTGCTCACCATCAGCATGCGCAGGCCGGCCTTGGCTTCCTTCGGATCGAACGGGCCTAGGATCGACAGGGGATCGGAGATGTTGGTGCCGCCCCAGCCGGTGCCGGGCTCGGCGACCTGGAAATAGCGGCCGGGCGTCGAGCGGCGCCCTTTCATCTTGATGCCGGTGTCGGGAATATCCAGCAGCTTGCCGGCCTGGTGTTCCGACAGCACGCCGGTGATGTGATCGTCGACCACGACCACCTCATCGACCTTGCCGAACCATTGCTTGGCGAACATGCCGATGGTGGCCGAACCGCAGCCGACCCGCATGCGCTCTTCCGCCGTGCCATTGACGATCGGCGGCTTGCCGGCCTGCACCACCACGGTGGCGCCGCCATCGACGGTGAGCTCGACCGCCTTGCCGTTGGAGAGATCCATCAGCGCATCGCAGGTGACGCGCCCCTCCTTCTTGGAACCGCCGGTCAGATGATGCACGCCGCCGAGCGACAGCATCTGCGAGCCGTACTCGCTGGTCATGACATGGCCGATGGCTTCGCCCTGGCAACGCACCGCCGCGGTTTCCGGCCCGAGATAACGATCGGTGTCGATCTTCACCTTGACGCCGCAATAGCTGAAAATGCCTTCGGTGACGACGGTGACCATGTCGACGCCGTCGACCTCAGAGGAGACGATGAACGGGGCCGGCTTGTAGTCGGGATAGGTGGTGCCGGCGCCAATCGCGGTGACGAACACCTTGTCCCGGCCGACGATATTGCCGTCCCAGTCGCCGACCTTCTGGAACGGAACGATCTGGCCGCCGTGCGACACCGTGCGCTCCAGCACCACATGCGGATCGACCCGCACCAGTTCGCCTGCGTGGTTCGCATAACGATCACAAGCGCCGGTTGCGCCGGGCTTGATGTAGCACATCACCGGACAGGCATCGCAGCGGATCTTGTCCGCGGCGCCAGAGGCTGCAGCATTCGAAGGTGCATCGTTCAGCATGGGCGTATCCAACTTCGCACCGAACCGTGAAAATGGCGTCCGCGATGCCGGGCACGCGACGGATCAATTCCCAACCCCGTCGGCAGCTGCGCACCGCTTTGTTCGTATACGAATGATCTTGCGCGGGGTCGCCGGTGGCTGTCAAGCGCCCTCAGCGCCGAGAGCCGGCCGTTGCAACATAAACCTGCAATTGCCTAGCGCGGATGTCGATAAATTGTGCAAAGCAGCATTGGTTACTGGCGCGCCGTGGCCAGGGATATGTTCAGAATCCGATCTGAACCTTCATCGATTGGTTCCGGTCGCCGGCGATATCAAACGCTTTCACGGCGTCCTCGATCGGGTAGACCCCGGTCAACAGCGGGGCGACATCGAGCCGCTTCTGGTTGAGCAGATCCACCGCGAGCCCGAACTCCTCGTGGAAACGGAACGTACCGCGCATCTCGATTTCCTTGGCGACCACCACGTTCTGCGGAATCGAAATGTCGCCCCCGAGACCGAGCTGCACGAACACTCCGCGCGGCTTGATGACATCGAGCGCAGCGCGCACCGCGCGTTCGTTGCCCGAGGCTTCGAATACGACATCGAAGCTGCCTTTGTTGACGTTGTAGGCGGCGAGCTTGTCCCCATCGGTCGCGACATTGATGGTGCGGTCGGCTCCTACCTCGGAGGCCTTCTTCAGCACACCGTCCATCACATCGGTGACCACGATCTCGCGGGCGCCGTGGACGCGAGCAGCAAGGATGCACAGCGCGCCGATCGGTCCGGAGCCGGTGATCAGCACGCGCTTGCCGAGCAGCGAGCCGGCGCGGCTGACCGCATGCAGCGTCACTGCCAGCGGCTCGGCGAACGCCGCCTGGTTGGCGGAAACGTGCGTGGCCACCTTGTGGCACTGCCAGCTCTCGGCCACGAGCCGCTGGCGGAATGCGCCCTGGATGTGCGGCATCGGCATCGCGCTGCCGTAAAAGCGCATGTTGAGGCAGTGGTTCTGTTGGCCCTGCTGGCAATACTGGCATTGACCGCACGGCCGGCTCGGCGACACCGCGACGCGGTCGCCCACTGCCAGCGTCGACACGCCGCTGCCGAGCGCGACAATCCGGCCGGCGACTTCATGCCCGAGAATCATCGGCTCGCGAATGCGCACGGTGCCGAAGCCGCCGTGATTGTAATAATGCAGATCGGAACCGCAGATGCCGCCGGCCTTGATCGCGACCTTGACGCCGAGCGGACCAAGCTCTGTCTCTTATACACATCTAGATGTGTATAAGAGACAGTAGTAATGCAGGTCGGAACCGCAGATGCCGCCGGCTTCGATTGCGATCTCGACCTGCCCTGGGCCTCCGGAGCCGGATTCGGATTGCTCGATCCGGAGATCTTTCGCGGCATGGATGACGATCGATTTCATGCGTGGTCTCCCCGGATTATTTCAGCCAATTTTCGCGCGATCGCCGCTCGGATTGACTCATCACATCGAACCACAATGTGGGACCGAATGATTGCGTTTACGATCGCTTTGCCTGCTGATTATGTTGGCGATAACATGGGCGTCAATAGTCGCAATGCTGCGATCAGTGAAGGAGATTCTTGCGTGGCCAGATCATTGTTCGACCTCAGCGGATCGCGCGCACTGATCACCGGCTCAAGCCAGGGTATCGGGCTGGCGCTGGCGCAAGGTCTCGCCGACCATGGCGCCGAGATCGTGCTCAACGGCCGCGACGCCGGCAAGCTCGCGGCAGCCGCCGAGGCACTGCGCGCCAAAGGCCACAAGGCCGATATCGCCGCRTTCGACGTCACCCAGCAYACGGCAGTGACGCAAGGCGTCGCAGACATCGAAGCYRGGATCGGCGCCATCGACATCCTSATCAACAAYGCCGGRATGCAGTTCCGCAGTCCGCTGGAGGATTTTCCAGCCGAGCGCTGGGAGCAGTTGCTGAGCACCAACATCTCCAGCGTGTTCTACACGGGCCAAGCGGTGGCGCGGCACATGATCAAGCGCGGCCGCGGCAAGATCATCAACATCGCTTCAGTGCAGAGCGAATTGGCGCGGCCCGGCATCGCCCCCTACACCGCGACCAAGGGTGCCGTGCGCAACCTCACCCGCGGCATGTGCACCGACTGGGCCAAACACGGCCTGCAGATCAACGCCATCGCGCCCGGTTATTTCAAGACGCCGCTGAACCAGGCACTGGTGGACAACCCGGATTTCTCCACCTGGCTGGCCAACCGCACCCCTGCGGGGCGCTGGGGCAATGTGGAAGAACTGGTCGGTGCCGCGGTGTTCCTGGCCGGCCCGGCCTCGTCGTTCGTCAACGGCCACACCCTTTATGTGGACGGCGGGATCACGACGAGTCTGTGAGAGTGAGGCGCATCCCACCCACGACTGTCATCACCGGGCTTGTCCCGGTGATCTCGCTTAGGGGCGCAGTGCCCTCCTAAGCGGGGTTGCCGGGACAAGCCCGGCAACGACAAAGGTTTTTCTGGCGCGTCTCTTGCACGTTTGTATACTAACAGTATCGTCCAAGGGGCGAGACTGAGGTGCAACGAAGAGATCTGACGCAAGAACATGCAGGATACCATTCGCCTCACCGTCAACGGACGTTGCCATGACGTGCTCGCCGCGCACGACACGCCGCTGCTGTACGTGCTGCGCAACGACCTCGCGCTCAACGGCCCGAAGTTCGGCTGCGGGCTCGGCGAGTGCGGCGCCTGCACTGTCCTGATCGACGGCATCGCCGCCCGCTCCTGCGTGATTCCGGTTAGCGGCTGCGCCGGGCGTGACATCGTGACGCTGGAAGGGCTGGGCTCGCGCGAGCATCCTGACGCGGTGCAGCAGGCCTTCATCGATGAGCAGGCGGCGCAATGCGGCTACTGCCTCAACGGCATGATCATGACGGCGAAGGCGCTGCTCACCCGCAATCCACACCCCAGCGAAACCGAGGTGTTGGAGGCACTGCGCTACAATCTCTGCCGCTGCGGCACCCATGTGGAAATCGTCCGCGCTGTGCTGCGCGCGGGCTCCAGCACCGGGGCCTGACATGTCCAAACCGGAGCCAGACCACACAGCCGGCAACGATCCCGCCGCCGCAGCCGGATCTCTGGCAATCGTACGCACCACCGCGGCCGGGGTGGCCGAGACCTTCATCCTGATCACCGCCGACGGCGCCATCACCGCCTTCAATGGCCATGTCGATCTCGGCACCGGCATCCGCACCTCGCTGGCGCAGATCGTCGCGGAAGAGCTCGATGTGACACTGGCGCGCGTCACCATGGTGCTCGGCGACACCGCGCAGGTCCCCAACCAGGGCGCGACCATCGCCAGCGAGACCATCCAGATCACGGCGGTGCCGTTGCGCAAGGCCGCTGCGCAAGCCCGGCACGCGTTGGTAGCGCGCGCCGCGGACAAATTCGAACTGCCGGCGAGCGAACTCACGGTTGAGGACGGCCTGGTCCGCGGCCACAACAAGAGTATCAGCTACGGTGAGCTGGTCGCCGGCGAAACCATCCGGCTCGAGCTTGCCGAAGACGTCGCACTCAAGCCGGTGGAAGCCTACAGCATCGTCGGCCAGTCCGCCCCGCGCGTCGACATTCCGGCCAAGGCCACCGGCGACTGGACTTATGTGCACGACGTTCGCGTGCCCGGCATGCTGCACGGCCGCGTGGTGCGGCCGCCTTATGCCGGTGTCGATGCCGGCCCCTTCATCGGCACCAGCCTGCTCGCGATCGATGAGTCGTCCATCAGTCATATCCCCGGCATCATCCGGATCGTGCGGATCGCGGATTTCGTCGGCGTGGTGGCGGACCGCGAGGAGAACGCGATCAAGGCGGCCGAGCAGCTCAAGATCAGTTGGAAACCGACGCCGACCATTCCCGACATCAGGGATATCGACACGGCATTGCGCGCAAATCCCTCGACCCCGCGCACGCTGATCGACAAGGGGGACGTCGAAACCGCGATCGCCGGTGCCGAGAAACCGATGCGCCGCACGTATGTGTGGCCCTACCACATGCACGGTTCGATCGGACCGTCATGTTCGGTCGCTGACTATCGCGACGGCGCGGTGCGGGTGTGGTCGGGCACCCAGAATCCGCATCCGCTGCGCGCCGATCTGGCGCATCTGCTGGCGCTGCCCGAGGACCGGATCGATGTGATCCGGATGGAGGCTGCCGGCTGCTACGGCCGCAACTGCGCCGACGACGTCTGCGCCGACGCGGTGTTGCTGTCGCGCGCCGTGGGCCGGCCGGTGCGGGTGCAGCTCACCCGCGAGCAGGAACATCTGTGGGAGCCTAAGGGCACCGCGCAGCTAATGGACATCAATGGCGGCCTCAACGCCGACGGCGGCGTAGCGGCCTATGATTTCGCCACCCGCTATCCGTCCAATGCGGCACCGACGCTGGCGCTGATCCTTACCGGCACCGTTGCGCCGATTCCGGTGGTGTCGCAGATGGGCGACCGCACCGCGATTCCGCCCTATGACTATGACCATCTCCGCGTCGTGACCCACGACATGCCGCCGATCGTGCGCGCCGCGTGGCTGCGCGGGGTCTCGGCGCTGCCCAACACGTTCGCTCATGAATCCTACATCGACGAGCTCGCCACCGAAGCCGGTGTCGATCCCATCGAATACCGATTGCGTTATCTGAAAGACCCGCGTGCAATCGATCTGGTCAAGGCGGTGGCTGAGCGCGCCGATTGGACGCCTCGCCCGCACTGGACCCCGCCCGAGCCGGATGGCGACGTGGTGCGCGGCCGCGGCTTTGCCTATGCGTTGTATGTCCATGGCCCGTTTCCGGGGAAGGCTGCGGCATGGTCCGCCTGGATCACGGATGTCGCCGTCAACAAGACCACCGGCGATGTCAGCGTGGTGCGCGTGGTCGCGGGCCAGGATTCCGGATTGATGATCAATCCCGACGGCGTGCGGCACCAGATCCACGGCAACGTGATCCAGTCCACCAGCCGCGCGCTCAAGGAGGAGGTCTCGTTCGACAAGCTCGGCGTCGCCAGCAAGGAATGGGGCGCCTATCCGATCATTACCTTCCCCGAGGTGCCGAAGATCGACGTGCTGATGCTGCCGCGTCAGGACCAGCCGCCGCTCGGTGTCGGCGAATCCGCCTCGGTGCCGAGCGCGGCGGCGATCGCCAACGCCATCTTCGACGCCACCGGCGTGCGTTTCCGCGAACCGCCGTTCACGCCGGAGCGGATTCTGGCAGGATTGCAGGGCGAACGGCAGGCATCGCCAGCCGCGTTGCCCGATGCTGCGCCGCCGCGCCTCGCTCCCCCCAGGAAGGGACCGCGCAATCCATTCGCGCGCTACGGCCTCATCGCCGGCGCCGCGGCGCTGTGCGCCGCCGTGGTCGGCATCGGCGCCGCCATCTGGCCCTCGCGCGCAATCGCGCCGATCGCGCGGCCCGATGCCTCGGTCTTCTCCACCGCCACCATCGCGCGCGGACAAGAGCTGGCGGCGCTGGGCGACTGCGCCGTCTGCCACACCTCGCTGGGCGGCATCGTCAATGCCGGTGGCCGCCCGCTGGAGACGCCATTCGGCATCGTCTACAGCACCAACATCACACCGGACGCCGAGACCGGCATCGGCGCGTGGTCCTATCCGGCCTTCGAGCGCGCCATGCGCGAAGGCATCCATCGCGACGGGCGGCAGCTCTATCCAGCGTTTCCGTACAACCATTTCGCCAAGACCACCGACGCCGACATGCAGGCGCTGTATGCCTACCTGATGGCGCAGCCGGCGGTCACATCGCCCAATCCCAAGACCAAACTCGCCTTCCCCTTCAACATCCGCCCGCTGCTCGCCGGCTGGAATGCGCTGTTTCACGATTCGTCGTCGTTCGCGGCGAACCCGGCCCAATCCGAACAATGGAATCGTGGCGCCTACCTCGTCGAAGGCCTGGGTCATTGCGGCGCCTGCCACACGCCGCGCAATGCGCTCGGCGCGGAACGGCAGCGTGCCTATCTCGCCGGCGGGTTCGCTGACGGCTGGGAGGCCCCGGCCCTGACATCCCTGTCCTCGGCGCCGATCCCGTGGACCGAGGATGAACTGTTCGCGTACCTGCGCACCGGTGCCTCACGCCATCATGGCGTCGCTGCCGGACCGATGGCGCCGGTGGTGAAGGAGTTGGCGACGCTGCCCGATACCGACATCCGCGCGATGGCAGTTTATCTGGCGTCCTTCAACGGCAAGGCGACCACCTCTTCTTCGGAGCTCGATGCGCTGGCCACCCGGCTCGAGACCGAAACGGCCGCTTCGGCGCTGTCGGGCGCATCATCCGGCGCGCGCATCTACCAGGGCGCCTGCGCAGTCTGCCATCAGGTCGGCGGTCCACAACTGTTCGGCGCAAGGCCCTCGCTGGCCCTCAACAGCAACCTGCACGGCGCGGTGCCGGACAATCTGATCCAGGTGATCCTGCACGGCATCGCCGATCCCGTGTCAAGCGACCTCGGCTACATGCCGGCATTCAAGGGCAGCTTCAGCGACAATCAAGTCGCCGACCTCGTGCGTTTCCTGCGCCGGCAGTTCGCACCGGACAAGCCGGCGTGGAGCAATGTCGAGGCGACGGTGGCGCGGCTCAGGCACGCGCATTGAAAAACGAAAAGTAACCGGTCCGTGTTCGGGCCTACTTCGGCTTGCCGGCCCCGAACGCCATCTTGAACAGATCCTGAAACTGCTCCGGCGCGAACGACATCCAGTTCTTGAGCATGGCGTCGGGCGACATCTTGTTGATGTTGTCCATCATCTGCGTTTCGAGCTGCTTCATGACGTTCTCCTGCATCGGCTGGACATTGGGCAGGCCCATGAACTCCCGCGCTTCCAGCGGCGTGCAGTCGATATTGACGGTCACCTTCATGGCCTCTTCCTTTGTCTTCGAGAGCACGCCATCTCCCGCCGGAAATGGTACGCTGCTGTGATCACAACGCGATGTCTGTTTTGCAGCCGGCGCACCGGCCAGCTAATCTGATTGACCGGCCTAATTCAAGCAAACCCATCGTTATCAGACAGTGAAGGAGGAAACGATGATCGTGGTGACCGGAAGCGTGCTGGCGCAGCCAGACACATTCGACGACGTGCTGAGCCTCAGTCTCGCGCATGTCCACCGCTCTCGCGCCGAGCCCGGCTGCCTGTCGCACGATGTGCATGTCGACTGCGAGAACGCCCACCGGCTGGTGTTCGTCGAGCGCTGGGCCGACAAGGCGGCACTGACGGCTCATTTCCAGGTGCCGGACTCGATCGGCTTCGTGAAGGCGCTGCGCCACCTCGTCGCCGAGCCTCCGACCCTTGAGATTTATCAGGCCGAACCGTTGCAAATGGCCTGAAAATGGGCTTCCTGTGACGTCAAAAGACTGCCGGCCGGGACATGGTATCGAGCCGTTCGCATGGGGAAGACACGCCTGATTATCCGATTTGGACGCGGGTTCCAGCGCGGACTCGCCCCTCCCTGAGCATGAGCAGGAGACTGTTATGAATATCGACGCCATTGCCATCGGCAAGAACCCGCCCGACGACGTCAATGTCATCGTGGAGGTGCCGATCGGCGGCGAACCGATCAAGTACGAGCTGGACAAGGCCGCCGGCACCCTGGTGGTCGACCGCTTCCTGCATACGCCGATGCGCTATCCCGGCAACTACGGCTTCGTTCCGCACACCCTGTCCGACGATGGCGATCCGATCGACGTGCTGGTGGCCAACACCCGACCGATCGTCCCGGGCGCCTTGATCAATGTCCGCCCGATCGGCGTGCTGAAGATGGAAGACGATGGCGGCGGCGACGAGAAGATCATCGCGGTGCCGACCCCGAAGCTGACCAAGCGCTACGAGAATGTCCACAACTACACCGACCTGCCCACCATCACCCGCGAACAGATCCAGCACTTCTTCGAGCACTACAAGGATCTGGAGCCCGGCAAGTGGGTCAAGATGCTGGGATGGGGCGATGCCGATGAGGCGCGCAAGCTGATCACCGAAGCGATCGAGCGGGCGGGGAAGAAGTAAGCGCCCACTGCTATTTTCTTTATCGTCATTTCTCTTTTGTCGTTGCCGGGCTTGTCCTCAGCGACTTCGGCTTCGCCGAAGTCGCGGACACAACCTCGCTTAGGGACGCAGTGCATTCCTAAGCGGGATCACCGGGACAAGCCCGGTGATGACAATGTAGGTGGCGTTATCTGCAACGATCTCACGTCCTTCTTACCTGCGCGCATCCAGACTGAAACCACCCGCACCAAACGCCACGACCTGCAGCAGACCGCCGGCGATGGCGATGTTCTTCAGGAAGTGGATCATCTGGTTCTGCTCGGCGAAGTTATTGTGGAAGCCGAGTGCGGCAGCGACCGTGAACACGACCAGAATGGCAGCCACCACGCGCGTCTGATATCCCAGCACCAGCAACACGCCGCCGCCGATCTCGACAATCACTGCGATGAGATACGCCACTACCGGCAGCGGCAGGCCCGCCGCTGCGATGTAGGCCTGGGTGCCGCCCGGTGCGAACACCTTGCCGACACCGCTGAGCAGGAAGATCACGGCGATGAGCAGGCGCCCGATCGCGGGCACGTAGCTCGTGAGAGCCGACGACGTGTCACGGCTCTGGATTGCTGAAGCAGTCATGATGATTGTCCTCTGAAAAAGGATGGAGCGTGGATCACGCGGCCTTCAAAGCCTTGGCGACGGTGGCGACACGCTTGCCTTGGAAACGGGCAACCTCGAGATCGTCCGCGGTCGGCGGGGCGGCCTGATTGAACGACACCGATGTGGCGCCGTAGGGCGAGCCGGCCTTGAACAGCGCCGGGTCGGCGTAACCGAGCGGCACGATGATCAGGCCGAGGTGCGCCAGCGGATTATAGAGCGAGATCAGCGTCGACTCGTTGCCGCCGTGCGGCGTCGATGATGACCCGAACACCGAACCGACCTTGCCGTTGAGCTTGCCCTGGAACCAGAGGCCACCGAGGCTGTCGATGTAGGCCTTCAGTTCGGACGAGACCGAGCCGAACCGGGTCGGCGTACCGAACACGATGGCATCGGCCCATTCGGCGTCGGCTTCGGTCGGCGCTTCATACTTCGCGTTGAGTGCGGCTGCCTGGTCGGCCCAACCGGGCACCGAGTTGATGACCTCCTGGCTGACGACCTCGCGGGCACGGCGGATGCGGACCTCGGCGCCGGCAGCGCGGGCGCCTTCGGCAATCTCCTTGGCGAGGGCTTCGGTGACGCTGGAACGGGAATAAAAGGCGATCAGAACCTTGGGCTGGGACATGGACGTATTCCTTGGAAGGTGGGGTGAAGCTGTCCCGCTCTAATTGGAAAGCTTTCGATGTTCTGAAAAGTGGGATAATATCGAACAAATCATTCGAGATTATTGATATGTTGGCCGCCCATGCCAAACGCCCCGATCCGAAACCGCCAACCCTCGATCAGCTGCAGATCTTCCTGACCATTGTGGAAACCGGCGGTTTTGCCGGCGCCGCGCGGAAATTGGGGCGGGCCACGTCGGTGATCAGCTACGCCATCGCCAACCTCGAAGCCCAGCTCGGCCTCGAACTGTTTGACCGGCAGTCCACCAAGAAACCGCTGCTCACCGACGCCGGGCGCGCCGTGCTCTCGGACGCACGCGCCATCTCACTCGGGATCGGCGACCTGCTCGCCCGGGCCCGCGGACTGATTTCGGGCCTGGAAGCCGAAGTCGCGCTGGTGGTGGACGTGATGCTGCCGACGGCCAAACTGGTGGCTGTGCTGGATGCGTTTCAAGCGGCCTTCCCCACCGTCTCGTTGCGTCTGCATGTCGAGGCCTTGGGCGCCGTGACGCAACTCGTCATCGATCGAACCGCCAACATCGGCGTCGCCGGCCCGGCCGTGTTCGGAACGGACAGTCTCGAAAACCGCCAGATCGGGGCTGTGAAACTCGTCCCGGTGGCCGCGCCGTCTCATCCGCTCGGTCAATACCGGGGATCGACAACGTTGGCGGCCGCACGCAAACACATTCAACTGGTGCTGACTGACCGCTCGGAAATGACCAAGAATCAGGATTTCGGTGTGGTTGCGGTGCGCACCTGGCGCCTGGCCGACCTGGGATCGAAACATGCCCTGCTGTTGGCAGGTGTCGGCTGGGGCAGCATGCCCGAGCCAATGGTGCGCGACGACATCGCATCGGGGCGCCTGCTCCAGCTCGATATGGATCAGTGGAGCAGCGTCGCTTACCCGCTGCGCGCCGTGCATCGCACCGACGCGCCGCCGGGGCCGGCCGCAAGCTGGCTGATCGCGCGGCTGGAAGCGGCATTGGCCGGCGAATAACGACTATCGGCAGCGCTGGCGCGCTGCCGATGTGAATCACCTCAAAAATGCCCGTTAAAGACCACTGTCACCGGTTCGGATTCGGGAACACCAGGCTGCGCCAGCCGCTGCGGTCGAACGGCTGCCACGCGCCTTCCGGCTGCGCCAGACGGTCGGCGACGGCATAGACCACAGCGGGGTGATGCCCGAGACCGCAGTGGCTGCCGTAGACTTCGATGTTCTCGCTGTGGGTGCCGGGCTTTTCCATGCAGCCCTGCCAGGCGCAAACGCCATCGGTGCGGCTGAAGATCGCCGTGGTCGGCACCGGCGGTGTCTCGGACAGCGCGCCGCCGAAACCGGACTGGGCGTGGGCATCGTCGGCGCGTTCGCCGCTGACGAATTCGTAGACGCGCCAGGCATTGGTGGCTCTCGGGCTGGCCGCAAACGGACTGCCGAGCGTGATCACCGACCGTACGTGGTCAGGCAGGATCTTGGCGAGCTGGCGGGCATAGAGACCGCCGAGACTCCAGCCGACGATGCTGAGCTTGCGTCCGTGCTCATCGGTGATCTTGCGCACCAGATCCAGCATGCCGTCCTGCACACCTTCGCGCAGACCATAGTTGCGCCCCAGTCCCCAGCCGCTCACGGCATAACCGCGACCTTCGAGGAATGTGCGCAGCGGCTTGGTCGAGACGTCGCTGGTGACGAGACCCGGCAGCACCAGCACCGGATGGCCGTCACCCGCAGCGGTCAGGTTGAGCAGCGGCAGCGTCGCATAGAATGCGCCGAGTTCCTGGAGCGCCCGGCCCTCGAGCAACAACAGCAGTCGCGAGGGGGGACGCAGCGTCTGGGCTTCCATCGACATCCGGCTTCCTTTCCGCATCGGCCCAGCGGGGCCATGACAGGAATGTGGCAATGATTCCGGACAAATTAAACATCTGGTCAAATGAGCAGATGATGAATAAGGGAGCGATTAAGGTATCCAGATGCCTTTTGTTGCACTGCATCTGCGCTGAAAACGTCACACGTTGCTCACAATCGCGCCAGCGGCCAGCCCGTCAAGCGGGCAGCCATTCCTCGAGCGTGACCTCGAACGTCATGCAGATCGGATTGAGACCCGCGACAAAGGGACCGCCGAACACGTTGCCGTCGGTATCGGCCACCACGCCACTCAGCGCCGCCTTCAGCGAGCCATCACCGATCGCGCGGACCTCGCCCGCAAGGCTGACGATTTCGACCGCGGGACCCTTGATGTGGCGATAGCGGCCGTCCTGCGTTCCCATGCAGGCGTCCACCAGACTGCCGAGCGCGCCGCGCACGAAGGCGTTGTCGAATCCCTCGGCGAGGCACAGCTTTTCCACGCCGAGCACCAGATCCTCGTTCGGCGCGATCCGCGCATAAGCGACGCGGCCCATCGATCCGCGCTCGACAACGGTCTGATCAGTCATGACACACCCTTCCCTGAGGCTGCAGCAGTGGAATGTTGGTTTCGGGATCGAACGCCTGCCGCAACTCGAACTCATCGAGCGAGGTGACCAGCACCGGGATCGGATCGCGCCCAATGATGCAGGTCTCGGTCAGGATATGGCCGCCCTTGACGCCTCCAGCCGCAGTGCGGATCGCGGCGTGGCAATGCACCAGCGGTTCGCCCGTCATGCTCTTGCCCAGCGTGGCGTTGCCGAAAATCATGAAGGCCGCGCCGGCATCGATCGGCCGCGTGTAGGCGATCACGGCCTGCCCCGATGGATCTGGTGGGGCGACGCAGTAGTGCAGTTGCGCGAACGCCCCGCCCAGGATCGTGGTCGATGCGTTCTCGACGCCCACGTCCGCCAGCGGACGCACCAGTGCGTCGAACAGGCTGCGTCCCGGCTGCAAGACGAGACGAAAGTGCCGCGCGGAGGCGGCGTGCATGCTGCTGATGCGGACGGGATTGAATCGCCCGGGATGGATCAGCGTGCGTGGGCGCGGCGCGGTCGACGACGTCAGAGCAAGCACGAAGGACCTCCGTTGGGATCGGCGAGACCCAAATAAATCGATCCGCGATCAGGCCGCGATGGTGACGGCATCATCGATGCCGGTGGAGTTGGCACGACCGACGTGAACACGCAGCACGCAGGGATGGCGAACGAAACGCGTCGCCAGCAGATCCGTATCGATGGGGCGGCCCGCCGAGAGGACGATCGTCAGATCCGCTTCGCCTTCACCGGCATGGCGTCGCGATTGCGCCGGCTGCAGATCCAGCGAGACGAGGTCGAGACCAAAACGCTGCGCATCGGTCAGCACCCGAATGGCGCCGTCGCTGGCATCCGCGACGGTCATGCGAAAAGTGACGATCTCAGCGAAAGCGTTGGACATGTCCTCACCCGATTTCTCGTCGCAGCTTTTATCACTCAGTTGATTTAGCTGGCTATTTGTCTGATTTCTTGCTGAAATATCCGCGAGACAAAGTTTTTACAGAATAAAATCTGGATTATCCGTGGCTAGACAGAACAAACAATCCGAGAATATGACCACCGCGCCGGCACGCGAACTTGATCTGCTCGACCGCAAGATCCTGTCGGCGCTGCGCGCAGACGGCCGCATGAGCATGAACGATCTCGCGCAGAAGGTCGGCCTTTCGCCGTCGCCGTGCTGGACGCGGGTCAAGCGGCTGGAGGCCAGCGGCGCGATCGAGGGGTATGTCGCTGTTCTCGACCACAAGGCGATCGGCGCGCCGAACATCGTGTTCGTCGAGGTCACGCTCGACCGGCATGACGAGAAGGTGCTGGAAAAATTCGGCAGCGCGCTGGCGCGCTTTCCGGAGGTGATCGAAGCGCATCTTGTCACCGGTGAATACGACTACCTGGTAAAGGTCGCGGTGGCCGGCACGGAACACTATGAGCGTTTCCTGCGCGAGAGCCTGTATCGGATCGAGGGCATCCGGCACTCGCGCTCGACCTTCGCGCTGCGCACCATGAAGCGGGTGATCTCGATCGATCCGCTGCTGATGCGCTGACGCGACGGGCATCGCCGGGATCAGCCCAGCAGGCCGGCGGCGGTGAAGCCGCCGTCGACGGCGAGCACCTGGCCGGTGACGAAGCTCGATTTGCCGGGGTCGAGCAGGAAGATCGCCGCGCCCGCCAGTTCATCCGGCGTGCCATAGCGCCCTTGCGGCACCCGATCCGTCCACTCCGACCGGGACGCCGAGGAGTGCATGTCCCTGACCAGCGGCGTCTCGACCGGCCCCGGCGCGATGGCGTTGACGCGGATGCCGTGCGGGGCGAGTTCCACGGCCATGACCTGGGTCATCATGATGACGCCGGCTTTCGAGGCGCCGTAGGCGACGCGCCCGGCATTGCCGCGGAGGCCGGACACCGAGGCGATGTTGACGATGGCGCCGCGGCCGCGCGGCAGCATCCGTTTCGCCGCCTCGCGGGCCACTATGAAGCTGCCGACCAGATTGATATCGAGGATCTTGCGGAATATTTCCGCACCAGTCTCCACCACCGGAATGTCGCGGCCGATGCCCGCGGAGTTGACCACGCCGTCAATGGCGCCGAATTCGCGTTCGCAGCGATCGACCGCCGCCACCACGGCGGCTTCGTCGGCCACATCGAATTGTTCGAAGCGGATGCGGTCACCGAAAGTGGCGAGCTTGGTGCGCGCCTGTGCCAGCGTCGCCTCGACAACGTCGGTGACCACCACGCGGGCACCCTCCGCGAGAACGGCTTCCGCGATCGCCAGCCCGATGCCCGACGCGCCCCCTGTCACCAAAACTGTTTGTTGTTTCATCGGCTGATCCTTTTTCCGGAGGTTTCGACGTGATCGAGCGGCAGCAGGCCGCGCGCGGTCAATTCGGCCTGCACGGCCTTCTTGGTGATCTTGCCGTAGCCGGATTTCGGCAGCGCATTCCAGAAAAACACTCGCCTGGGAATCTTGTAGCGCGCGACCTTGCCGTCGACCCAGCCGAGCAGCTCCCGCTCGTTAAGCACAGCATTCGGCGCCAGCACGCAGACCGCGACGCCGACTTCGCCCCAGGTCGGATCCGGCACGCCGAGCACGGCCACTTCCGCGATCGCCGGATGGGTCAGGAGCTTCTCCTCGATCTCGCGCGGATAGACGTTGGAGCCGCCGGAAATGTACATGTCGGACGCGCGGCCGGTGATGTAGAGGAAACCCTCGCGATCCATGTGGCCGAGATCGCCGGTGCGAAACCAGCCGTCGCGGAACGCTTTGGCGTTGGCCTCCGGGTTGTTGTAATAGCCCGCGAACACCGCCGGGCCGCAGACACAGATCTCGCCGGTTTCGCCCGCAGACACTTCGCGGCCGTCGTCGCCCTGGATCGAAATCTGCATGCCGGTGCGCGCGAAGCCGCAGGTGCCGATGCGCGCGCCGGCATGATCGTCGGCGTCGTGCAGGTCCGCCGGCAGCACCGTGATATTCCCGGTGACTTCGCCGAGCCCGAAATACTGCACCAGCACCTTGCCGAGCGCCCGCAGCGCCGCCTTCTGATCCTCGCGGTACATCGGCGCGCCCGCATAGATCACATAACGCAGCGACGAATGGTCGTGCAACGCGCGCGAGGGATGTTCCGCCAGCATCTTCAGGATGGTCGGCACCGTGAACATGTTGCTGACGCGCCAGCGCGCCACCAGCCGCCAGGCCTCATCCACGTCGAAACGATCGCTCGACAGCAGCACGGTTTTGACCGCGCGCGCGGTCTGCACCAGTTGATGGATCCCCGCGCCATGCGACAGCGGCGCCACCACCAGTGACGCGTCCTGCGCGGTGGTGCCCGGCATCAGGTCGCAGAGATGATTGGTCACCACAAAGGCCATCTGGCCGTGGGTCAGCACCGCGGCCTTGGGGCGCCCTGTGGTGCCGGAGGTGAAGAAGAACCAGCAGGGGTCATCATGCTCCACATCGGCAACGCTTACGCTCTCGCCGTCGTGGCGGCGGACCAGGTCGTCATAGTCATCGCCGAAATCGGACGCACCGATCGAAATGACAAACCGAATGCCGGGCGCGGCATCGCGCGCGGCTGCCGCATGCGCGGCAAAATCGTTGTGGCAGATCATCGCCGTCGCGCCGCTGGCCTCGCCGAGATAGGCGACCTCCGTGGGCGTCTGCCGGAAGTTGGTCGGCACCCACACCGCGCCGAGCCGGAAGCAGGCGAACATCGATTCGAAAAGCTGGTTGTTGTTCTTGGACTGCACCAGCACGCGATCGCCCTTGCCGACGCCCCGCACCGCCAGCGCCGCCGCCATCGCGTCGATGCGGCGGTCGAGATCCGCCCAAGTCCAGGTAGCTTCGCCCCAAACCAGTCCGATCTCACCGCCAAAGCGGCGCGCCGCCTGCCGCACCAGAAACGACAGGTTCATCACCCGTTTCGACACCGGCGTCACGCCGCCTTTCGGAGCGGATGCGTCCATCGTCACTTCTGCCGCTCCAGGATCGAGACGTAGTTGGCCACCGCAGCACCGCCCATGTTGAAGACGCCGGCGAGTTTCGCCCCGTCGATCTGCATCTCGCCGGCCTCGCCCATCAGTTGCAGGCACGCCATCACATGCATGGAGACGCCGGTGGCGCCGACCGGATGCCCCTTGGACTTCAGGCCGCCCGACGGATTGACCGGAAGGCGGCCGCCCCTCTCGGCGATGCCTTCGCGCACCACACGAAAGCCCTCACCCGGCGCCGCCAGCCCCATCGCCTCGTATTCGATCAGCTCGGCGATGGTGAAGCAGTCGTGGGTTTCCACCAGGCTGAGGTCATCGAGGCTGAGACCGGCCTCGGCGCGGGCCTTCTCCCACGCCAGCCGCCCGCCCTGGAACGCGGTGGGATCGCGCCGCGACAGCGGCAGGATATCGTTGACATGCTGCCGCGCACGAAAGCGCACGGCGCGCTCCAGCCTGTCTCTTATACACATCTAGATGTGTATAAGAGACAGACCGGAAGGCGGCCGCCCCTCTCGGCGATGCCTTCGCGCACCACACGAAAGCCCTCACCCGGCGCCGCCAGCCCCATCGCCTCGTATTCGATCAGCTCGGCGATGGTGAAGCAGTCGTGGGTTTCCACCAGGCTGAGGTCATCGAGGCTGAGACCGGCCTCGGCGCGGGCCTTCTCCCACGCCAGCCGCCCGCCCTGGAACGCGGTGGGATCGCGCCGCGACAGCGGCAGGATATCGTTGACATGCTGCCGCGCACGAAAGCGCACGGCGCGCTCCAGCGTCGCGGCGGTCTCCGCATCCGCCACCACCAGCGCCGCGGCGCCATCGGAAATCAGCGAGCAGTCGGTGCGCCGCAGCGGCGCCGCCACGTAGGGGTTCTTGTCGCTCACGGTGTTGCAGAAGTCGTAGCCGAAATCGCGTCGCATCTGTGCGAACGGATTGACCACGCCATTGCGGTGGTTCTTGGCGGCGATCCGCGCCAGTTCCTCGCTGCGGTCGCCGTAGCGCTGGAAATAGTTCTGGGCGATGCGGCCGAACACGCCGGCAAAGCCGCCGGGGATGTCGCCCTCCTCCTTGCGATAGGAGGCGCTGAGCAGGATGTCGCCGGTCTCAACTGTGGGCTTCGCGGTCATCTTCTCCGCGCCCACCACCAGCGCGATGCGGCCACGGCCGCTGTCGACGAAGTCGAGCGCCGCGTAGAGCGCGGCAGAGCCGGTGGCGCAGGCGTTCTCCAGATGGGTCGCCGGCACATGCGCCAGGTCCGGCAGCGCCAGCGCCACCTGGGCGCCTTCGAATCCTTGCTTGGAAAAGCCGTTGTTCATGACGCCGACATAGACGCCATCGACGTCTTCAACCGCGACGCCGGCATGCTGGAGCGCCTGCCCCGACACCCGCGACATCAGGCTTTCGACATCCGGATCTTCGAGTTTGCCGAACGGCGTATGGGCCCATCCGACGATGGCTGCGCGTGTCATTGGTCTCTCCGGAGATGCGAGGAATGAGGAACGGCTTCGGGGTGTCCTGTCATTTGAGGAACCCGATCGAAATCCAGGGCACCGCCGCAACCACGGCCGTGCCGAGCAGCAGCGCAAGCATGTAGCCCCAGATCGGCTTCATGCCTTCGCCCGGCTCGACGCGGGCGATGGCGCAGGCAGCGTAGTAGCCGACCCCGAATGGCGGCGCGAACAGGCCGATGCCCATCGCCAAGATTACCACCATCGCGTAGTGGACCTCGTGGATGCCCACAGCTTTCGCGATCGGAAACAGCAGCGGCCCGAACAGCACAATGGCGGGAATGCCCTCCAGCACCGAGCCGAGCACCACAAACGCCGCGATCGACACGATCATGAAGGTCACCGCGCCGCCGGGCAGCCCGGTCATCGCCGCGGCGAGCGAGCGCGAGAAGCCCGACTGGGTCAGCCCCCACGCCATCCCGGTGGCGGTGCCGATGATCAGC